>Ga0209125_1002347_pt1 | contig 14778 bp, 12 predicted proteins | sample BarGraIncub1131A_FD_184503 | JGI IMG/M metagenome (GOLD analysis project Ga0209125, IMG submission 184503) | Arctic peat soil microbial communities from Barrow, Alaska - Barrow Graham LP Incubations 11-31A (SPAdes) (version 2) | ecosystem: Environmental > Terrestrial > Soil > Wetlands > Peat... | reverse complement strand
GTATGCATTGTTTCGGTTTCCTTACCGAAGAAAAATTGGCAAAAGAAGCTTCTAAGTATGGTGATGTAGGAGGTAGACCTCAAGTAGTATGGCCCAATGGTGTACTAGCATCAACAGCTATAGGAGTATTTGTAGATCTTGCAACAGGATGGTCTAAACAAAAGGATAATTTAGTGTACTTAGCTTATGATGGTAATTTAGGTACATTAAACCCACATATTAGGATTAAATATGCTGCCAAAACATGTACTCATTTTTTATTGAAGAATTCAGGTCCCCAAACTTTTATAAAGATTTAAGGATGTTTAAACTTCATTAATGAATAAGTGTGGTATTAAAAAAAGTCTTGCTTGTATTGAAGATAATGCAGCTGTCCAAAAGAGATTTCCTAATTGCTGATATTTAGGGTCTAACTCAATTATCTATTACACAATGATGATATTCCAGAACCTCCTGCGAATATTTAAAAAAGTTTGAGGCAAGTAATTTAATTTCAAATTCACTTTTATCATGGCAAAAAGTCAGACGATAAAAATAGGAAGAGATGCTAAGACAGGACTCTTTATCCCTGTCAAAGAAGCTCAAAAGCATCCCAACACAACTGTTGTGGAAACTATAAAGAAGAAAAAATAATCTTATAGTTGTTTTTTTTCAACGTTAAGGAGAGGTAGCTTAATTTTGAGTTACCTCTCCTTTCATTATAGGAAATAGTGGTTGACTAGGCAAGGGCATTTCAGCCCAAGCCTCTCATGGAACCATTTATCCGCATTTTCATCCAAATGATATTTATAGATTTTAATTTGAGTATAATATTCACACTCTAAAGTTAAAAGGACATAATAATGTTAACTTTACGTCTTAAATTCATAATTCAACCAAGTTTACCATAAAATGAACATTACTCAAATTGAAAATAATCTACACCAATTAGTTAAGACATTTAATGAGGACACATTCATTTACGATATGCTCTTGGCTTATGGTACTCCAAAAGCATCTATAAAACGATTGCAACAAGGTGGTTTAAATCTTTCTAAGGTTGAAGGGGAAATTGCATGGAAGAAAAAACTTTTTTTTAAATCTGTTCAAAAAGAAGATGTTCACGTAACAATTGATGAAATTAAAAGAGATGAAAAAAGGACAAAACACGATCCACGTTTTATAATTATTACCGACTTTCTAACATTATTGGCAATAGACCGAAAAACGCTTGACACCCTTGATATTCCGATACTTGAAATAGCAAAACATTTTGATTTCTTTTTACCCTTGATTGGTATGGAAAAAGCACAGCATCAAAATGAAAACCCTGCTGATGTTAAAGCGGCAGAACGAATGGCAAAACTTTATGATGAATTAAGAAAGGATAATCAAACAAATACAACTGAAGAAATTCACAGTCTGAATGTATTCCTTTCTCGATTATTGTTTTGTTTTTTTGCTGAAGATACAGGTATATTTGAGAAAGGTTTGTTTACTGATGGTATTAGTAGTCATACCCAACAGGATGGTAGTGACTTAAATTCTTACCTCGATAAATTATTTGAGGTTATGAATACCGAACCGGCAAAACGTAATAGTTTGCCAGCATATTTAGAAGCATTTCCATTTGTTAACGGTGGGTTGTTTAAAAAAAATCATCTTGTACCAATATTCACAAAGAAAAGTCGACAAGCCACTATAAATAATGGGGATTTGGATTGGAGTGCTATAAATCCAGATATTTTCGGATCAATAATGCAATCCGTTGTTTCCAATGCACAGCGTAGTGGTTTCGGTATGCATTACACAAGTGTACCAAACATAATGAAAGTAATTGGTCCTTTATTTTTGAATGATTTATATCAGGAATTTGAGTTAGCAAAAGGAAATCCTAAAAAACTAAATTCTCTGCTCCAACGAATATCTAAAATTAAAATATTTGATCCTGCTTGTGGTAGTGGAAACTTTTTAATAATTGCCTATAAAGAACTTCGTAGATTAGAAATGAAAATATTTAAAGAACTAGGTAGTCTTTCATTTTCATATATAAACCTCGAAAATTTTTATGGCATTGAGTTAGATGATTTCGCCCATGAAGTTGCTATTTTATCGCTTTGGTTAGCTGAACATCAAATGAATCAAGAATTCTTTAAAGAGTTTGGCAGAACTAAACCTGCCTTGCCTTTAAAAAAAACTGGTAACATTGTTCATGGAAATGCTACAAGAATCGATTGGGATAAAGTATGCCCGAAAAAAAAGGACGAAGAAATATATATTTTAGGTAATCCTCCTTATCTTGGTTATGCATTACAATCTCAAGAGCAGAAAGCCGATATGTTAATTGTTTTTAGAAGAGTTGAAGAGTACAAAAAACTTGACTATATAGCTTGTTGGTTTTACTTAGGTGGCAATTATATAAGAAACTCAAACTCCAAATTTGCCTTTGTATCTACAAATTCAATTTGTCAAGGCGAGCAAGTTGCAATTTTATGGCCTAACATTTTTGAAGGTGTTTTAGAAATCGGTTTTGCACATCAATCATTTAAATGGAAAAATAACGCCAAGGCAAATGCTGGAGTAACAGTTGTCATTATTGGCATTCAAAATCACTCAATTAGCGAGAAAAAAATTTATACAAGTAATAAGTACAGTATTGTAAAAGAGATTAATGCTTACCTTGTTGCAAGTTCAAACATAATAGTTCATAGCAGAAATAAACCATTGTCTGATTTGCCCGAAATGATAAAAGGAAGTTCACCTGGTGATGGTGGAAATTTAACTTTATCGGAAACAGAAGTGGAAATATTACTTAAACAAAATCCAGAGGCAAATATCTTTATTAAAAAGTACTTGGGTGCTGATGAATTTTTGTATAATAAGTTGCGGTATTGTATTTGGGTGGACAAGAAAGATGTTGATTTGGCGTATTCAATAATTCCGCTTAAAAATCGATTTGAAATGTGTCGACAATTTCGTATTAAAAGTAAGAAGGAAGCCACTAGAAAAAAAAGTGAAACTCCATATGATTTTGATGAAAAAAAATACAAAGCTTCGAATTCAATAATTATTCCACAAACGACATCAGAATTGAGGGAGTATATTCCCATCGGATTTTTAAACTCAGATATTGTAATTTCAAATGCTGCAAGAGTTATTTATAATGCTGAACCGTGGCTTTTTTCGATTTTAACTTCCAAATTTCATAAGGTATGGATTGATGCTGTGGCTGGTCGTTTAGAGACTCGTATACAATATTCTAATACGCTATGCTATAACACATTTCCTTTTCCTTTTGTAAATGAAACACAAAAGCAAGAACTTAAAAGTAATGTCCTAACTGTTTTAGAAGAAAGAGAAAATCACTCTGAAAAAACATTAGCTCAATTATACAATCCTGATAAAATGCCTGAAGGATTAAGAAATGCCCACTATCAATTAGACCTTGCTGTAGAACGTTGTTACAGAAGCAAACCTTTTGAAAGTGATAAAGAACGGTTAGAATATTTGTTTAAACTATATGAGCAAATGATTTCAGAGGAAAAAGAAAGAAATGGAGAACTGAATTTTGATCAACCTAAAACCAAAAAGAAAAAGAAATAAATATGCCTGATATTGTAAATGTAACTTATGCCCAAACAGGGCAAAGCTCAAAAATAAACAGCTTAGGTATGCGTGAAATGCAAGAGAAAGCATATCGCGTTAGAGATGCTCAATACCTTTTATTAAAAGCCCCTCCGGCATCCGGTAAATCAAGGGCCCTAATGTTTATTGCTTTAGATAAAATAGTGCATCAAGGATTGAAAAAAGTTATTGTTGCAGTACCAGAAAAGTCTATTGGTGGTTCATTCGTCGCAACTAATTTAAAAAGTTTTGGTTTTTTTTCAGATTGGAAACCAAACGATGAATACAATCTTTGTACACCAGGAATGGATGGTAGCAAAAGTAAAGTACAGGCTTTCAAGAATTTTTTGGCTAATGATGAAAAGATTTTGATTTGTACACATGCTACTCTTCGTTTTGCCTTTGAGGAAATGGAAGAAACAAAATTCAATGATATACTATTATCCATTGATGAATTTCACCATGTTTCAGCGGATACAGATAGTCGTTTAGGAGAATTGTTAAGGGCTGTAATGTCAAAGTCAAACGCTCACATTCTTGCTATGACAGGTTCTTACTTCCGGGGTGATTGTGTTCCAGTTCTTTTGCCGGAAGATGAAGCAAAGTTTACTAAAGTAACTTACAACTATTACGAACAACTAAACGGTTACACTTATTTAAAATCATTGGGTATTGGATATCATTTTTATCAAGGCAGATATACATCAGCCATTCTGGAAATTTTAGACACCAATAAAAAAACAATATTGCACATTCCGAATGTTAATTCTGGAGAATCAACTAAAGACAAGATCAATGAAGTAAATACAATTTTGGATTCAATTGGAGAAGTTAAAAAGGTTGATCCTGAAACAGGTATTTTATATTTAAAACGAAATACCGATGGCAGGATTTTAAAAATAGCCGATTTGGTAAATGATAATCCGAGGGAACGTGAAAAAATAGTTACTTATCTTCGAAACATCAAGACATTAGATGATATGGACTTGATAATCGCCTTAGGTATGGCGAAAGAAGGTTTCGATTGGCCATTTTGTGAACTTGCTTTAACAATTGGATACAGAGGTTCTTTGACTGAAATTATACAAATTATTGGTCGTTGTACGAGAGACAGTAGTAATAAGACACATGCTCAATTTACCAATTTAATTGCTCAACCAGATGCTGCAGATGATTTAGTCAAACTATCAGTAAACAACATGTTAAAAGCCATTACTGCATCTTTGTTGATGGAACAAGTACTGGCTCCTAGCTTTAAGTTTAAAACCAAACTTTCAGATGAAGACAAAGCGGAACCGGGGGAAATAAAAATCCATGGATTTAAAGCACCATCTACAAAACGTGTTAAGGAAATTATTGAATCAGACCTCAATGATTTAAAAGCAACTATATTGCAAGATGATACTATGTTAAAAGCTATCCCAGGAAATATTGATCCTGAGGTAATTAACAAGGTGTTAATTCCCAAAATCATTCAAATTAGATACCCCGAATTGACTGAAGAAGAAGTTGAGGAAGTACGTCAGTATGTAGTTGTTGACTCTGTGATTAAAAGTGGAGAAATAAAAGAAGTAGATGATAAAAGGTTTATTCGAATGGCTGGACAGTTTGTAAATATCGATGATTTGCATATTGACCTGATAGATCGAATAAATCCATTCCAGAAGGCATTTGAGATTTTATCAAAAGATGTTACAATAAAAGTTTTGAAAGTAATACAAGATGTAATTGAAGCAACTAGAATTCAGATGACTACAGAAGAAGCTATGTTGCTTTGGCCCAAAATAAATGACTTTTATAAAACATTCAAAAAAGAGCCATTCCTCCAATCATCTGATCCATTGGAAAGAAGAATGGCGGAGGCGATTATCTTCCTGAAAGAACAAAAACGTAAAACACAAAATGGATAAAGATAAAAAGCTTCAGGAAATATTCGATAATGACCCTTTAGGTCTGTTGAATATGAAGCCTAGCAGTTCATATATAATGAATGATGATGAAAGGCTTGTTGATTCATTCCAGGAGATAAACGTTTTTTATGAAAAGCATAATCGCGAAGCAGAACTGGGTAGAGAAATTCAAGAACATCGATTGTATTCAAGGTTAAAATCGATTAGAGAAAATCCCGTAAAGATGGAAATTCTTAAAAGATATGACAGGTTCGGGTTACTTAATTTTGACCAAAGGCAAATTACTTCATTAGACGACATTTTTAATGACGATATACTTGGGTTATTAGACGATGATGGAGAAGGTCTATTTGAATTTAAACATATCGGAAAACAAGACGAAAGAGCAAGTGCTGACTTTATTGCCAGGCGAAAGCCATGTAAGGATTTTGCCAAATACGAATCACTGTTTAAAGATGTTCAGAAAGATTTATCAGCCAGCAAGCGTAAATTGATAACATTTAAAGAAGAAAATTTGAGAGAAGGAGATTTTTACGTTCATAATGGTGTTTTGCTCTTGTTGGAAAATGTAAACTTCGAAGAAGAAGTTCAGGAATTCAATAGTGGTAGCCGTGTTAGAAAAGATGGAAGGACGAGAATTGTTTTTGAGAATGGAACTGAATCAAATATGCTTTATCGGTCACTTTACAAAGCCCTATTAGCTAATGGTAAGGCAGTATCAGAGAATTACGATAAAGTAAATGAAAATTTTATTGAAAAATTCAGCAATATTAATGATGAAGACGAAGAAGCTGGATTTATTTATATCTTAAAATCAAAAAGTGCTAAACAGGAAATAAAAGATATCCAGCATCTTTTTAAAATTGGATTCTCTAAAATCGTTGTTGAAGAACGTATTAAGAATGCTTGTAACGAACCGACATATTTAATGGCTGACGTCAGAATTGTTATGACCTATAAATGTTATAACATGAACCCTCAAAAGTTAGAACAATTGTTGCATAATTTTTTTGGCAAATCATGTTTAAATATTGATGTATTTGATAAAAATGGGAACAGACATACTCCAAGAGAATGGTTTATTGCCCCACTAGATATCATTGAACGAGCAATTCAATTAATTATATCGGGAGATATTGTTACATATCGTTATGACTCAATTAACGACCAAATTGTAAAAAGGGATAATAGAGCCTGACACCAATATTCTCAATAAGTATGAACTTACTTGATTTTAATAAATTAAAGATTAACCTTTACGGCAACGTATCTCATGCTATTTTACCCTTGTTAAATTTATTGAAAAGACAGGAAAAGTAGACTGTTATATAGGGTTCAAATAACCGTAACCATTTGTTGAAATATAATGTACCATTTAAAAACCAAAAACAATGGCTAAAGTATTTATAAGTTGTGGTCAATCTTCTCCTTCAGAAAGATTAGTGGCCAAAGATATACATAAATGGTTTTCGGAAAATGGTTATAATCCATATGTCGCTGTTGAAACTCAGAATCTTTCAGATGTAAATTCTGGTATTATAAAGGAGTTGAGATCTTCAGATTATTACGTATTTATTGATTTCAAAAGAGGTGATTTAAAAGATGGTAAATATCGTGGTTCATTATTTACAAATCAAGAACTTGCAATTGCACATACGTTAGGATTTGAAGAAGCAATATTTCTTAAGAATTCAGAAGTCATGCTTGAGGGAATCTCACAATATATGACTGCAAATGCGGTTCATTTCAATAATGAGAATGAGGTAATTGGAAAACTTGAGGAATTAGTTGCAAAACATGAATGGAAAAACACTTACTCACGACATTTAGTTCTTGGTTCATTAGATCTTTCTGGTCCTTGCTCTTATAAGGACCATACAGGTCAAACTGCATGTAAAATACTTACGGCAAAGATTATGAATAAAAGATCAGATATTGCTGCATATAATACCGTTGTTAGATTAGAGAGGATTGAATGTAATGGGGAAAAAGTTAAATCTCATGATAGAAATTTATTGAAGGTTTCTGGCCAGATTGGATATGATCAAACCATATGGCCTGAAAGTTATGGTGAGATTGATTTGTTATTGATTTCTTTTGGTAATCCAATTTGTATTTATTTAAATAGTTTATCGGATGTATACCCAAGAAAGCCTATTATAAGTAATTATGGCAATTATACTCTTTATTACAGTTTAATAGCTGAGTCCTTTCCAATATTTAATTTTTCAATAAATATTTATTTTGATGACAATATTGATAGCTTTACATATGAAATAAAATAAATATACAGTGCCTAGATAATCCGGACTAAACTGGTTCTTCATTAATTTAGGTGATGTTCTTTCGATCTTACATGCTTATATATTAATGATTGTAAGATGTATACAAATGATTTCGGACTATATGTTTTTTGACTTTTTATCCCATGAAGTAACGTAATATTACTTTTATTCTGAAGACCACAAAACCATTTGTACCATACATCTTTAGGCTTACATCTCTAATTTTTTATCACCTAAATTGAACCAGTTTTCGGAAAATAAGAATACGCAATTTTTGGCAACAACGATGCACCGTTTTAGCTTTATAAAGTGGGGTTGTTTGCAGCGTATTGGGTGATGCTGATTCACCGTAATACACATAAGCATACCAATTGATAGTCAAATAATGCTGAAAGACTAATCCTTTTCGAGATCAACAAGTTGAGATAATGGTACATTTAGTGCGATGCTAATCTTATAAAGCGTTAAAAACTTCGGGTTGGATCGTCCTGCCTCAAGTCTTGCCATATTTGACTTTTCAAAATTACACATGGATGCCAAATCTTGTTGCAAAATGTTTCGTTCCACCCTAAGTTGTCTGATTCTTGACCCTAAAGCCTTCTTTAATTCTGTTTCGTTCATTACCTCTAACAATTAGGAAACGAAGCTTTCATTTTTTATTAATTTAAAGGTTATCCTGCGGGATAACTTTTTTACTATATTTGCACATTGAAATATTCTGTTTCAAATTTAAAATGAATATCTGATCCTAATTTATGGACCAATGAGGAGTCAAAAAAAAACAAGAAAAACAAGAAATCAAATGATGGGAATATTGATTAAAACCATTGGCCGTAATTCTGTTCAAATCATTTAATAATAACTTATATGAAAAAATTAATGGTAGTTATTTTAGTTCTATTTGTGACCTTCACTGTTTCTGCACAACGCAGTGAGGTAGGTTTGTTTGGTGGAGTATCATATTATAATGGTGATATAAACCCTAATAATCAATTTGAGTTATCTAAAAAGCCATTTGCGTATGGTTTATTCTATCGTTATAATTTTGACACTCGATTAGCGATTAAATTGGGTTATACGAAAGGAGAATTGCTGGGTAATAAAGATTTTTCTTTTTCGGATAATGGCACATCAGACAATAATATATCTTTTACGACTTCAATAAACGAATTGTCTGCTCAATTTGAGGTGAATTTTTATGATTTCAGTATTAATGGTGATGGTAATCGAATTTCGCCATATATTTTTGGGGGAATGGGATTAAACTTTTACAATGGAACAGCAAAGTATAGTGATGTTTTACTACCCACCGTTGTCACAAGACCTCCCACATACCCCATGAAAGATAATAATACGATTAATGGGTCTTGTGTATCATTTCCATTTGGATTAGGCGTAAAGTATTGCCCATTTCCAAATGTAACTACTGGATTGGAATGGGGAATGCGAAAAACAACTACAGATAAACTTGATGGTGTTTATACTGATCCTTACAGAGTATCAGCAGCAAACGATTGGTATTCCTTTGCAGGGTTCTGGATCTCATTCAGAATAAACTTTTTCAACTCTGAACGCTGTTATTATTAATACAGGAACAAATAATATTTTAAAAAGGTATTAACATTTTAAATAAAAAACAATGAATAAACATACTCTGATATCATTAATTTTTTTTGCAATCATATCTTTGAATGTAAATGCTCAACGCTATGGTGTGCCAAACTTAAGGGAATATGATTATGACTCTTTTCATTTTGGTCTTTTACTGGGTATCAATCAAATGGATTTTAGAATTAAACAGGATTTTGCATCATTAAATTATTATAATAACCCTGCAGGAAAGTCGTATTTAAGTTCCGAAACAGGAGGAATTATAGATCCAACTAAAAATGCCTATTTATATTCAGTCTTACCTTCTTCAAATACAGGTTTTACAATTGGAATAGTTAGTAGTTTAAGACTTTCGAATAATTTTAATTTACGATTTATTCCTTCAATATCATTCGGTAGTAGGAGTTTAAAATATTCTTTTGTCCAAACAGATAATTCAAATGTCCCAATCACAGTTGAAAAGAGTATACCGAGTACCTTTCTTGAATTTCCCTTTATTCTCAGATATAAGGGGGAACGAATTCAGAATGCCCGGCCATTTGTCGAGGCAGGTTTTAAATATGCGTATGATCTTGAACTCAAAACGAATAATACTAATACTATAACCCCTAATACTTCAACCAACTTAGCAATTCCTGATGTTCACCTTAATAAGTCAGATATATATGGGGTTTTAGGGGTTGGTTTTGATTTCTATTTTGATTGGTTTAAAATGGGTGTAGAAGGAACAATGAATTATGGCCTCATCAATGATGTTTTAAAAAGAAGTGCCACTCCACCCATGTATGAAAGTGGAATAACAAGTTTGAAATCTAAGATTTTTCAAATTTCAGTTACGTTCGAATAATCATTTTAACCTGATGTTGAATTATTTTGTTTGAATAACAATGATTAAAAATATTTCTTCTTTTAGGTGGTACTTATTCACATGAGATATTAGATACAAATCTTAAAATTATTCACATGAAATATTTAATCTTTTCTTTCTTATTGGCACCTTTTTTCGTACAAGCTCAGTACCAATATTTAAAATTAGAAAACTCTCAAATATTTTTCGAAAAAATTTATTCTATTGACTCATTGGCAAATAATGGAATTAAAAAACTTCTGTTGAAGGAAGTTCCAAACCTCAAAGACTTGAAAGGCTTTCAAAATTCAAAAGACACCATTATTGCAAAAATTGAAAATACTTTCATAGACTATAAAAAATATGGTGGAAGATGGAGTAATACGGACGCATTTATGAACTATCCTTTTTCGGGTGATATTTTAATCGTATGGGGAGATGGTAAATATAAAGTTATGGTAAGTAATATGTATTTTAACAAAAAGGGTTCTTCTGATAAAATAAAATGTTCAGATCTTTTCACAAAAGATAAAAGGACTCGTTTTGGTACACGTAAAATTGGAATTTCATCCAGGAAATATCTGGAAAAGTATTTAGCTGATATTTTTTTAATTAAGAAAAATCATGAATAATAATGACTTGAATAAATTTTTAATCGCTAATACTATGAAATTAATCATCACGATTTCATTCCTGATACTCATAACGATATCTCCATTACATGCTCAATGTTATTCTAACAAGGGAATAATGAACGAAGCATGTGCTTCACTGACAATTATTACGCCACCTGCTTTTGACGTAAGTTTAGGGTTCTCCAGTTCTAATATCGTTAAGCTCGATGTTAACTATATAACTAAAGATGAGATTGTATATGGTGGGGCAATCGGATACAAACCTTTTAAAAAATCAACATCAACACCTGAAGATGCAACTGCTAATATATTTCTGGGCTATAATCTTGCTGGATGTGCTATAATAGGTACTACTATGGGGATAACACATGTAACGAATCTCGCATATTTGGATAATAATAATTCTATCAAATACAAAACAGGTACTAAGTTTAGCATCGGGATGTCTTTAAAATTCATTTCAACATATACTAAAATACCCATTACACTCGGTGCTTTTGGTAGCAATGCTGGCATTGGTATGACTATTGGCACTATATTTTAACCGGCAGTTTTAGAAAGCCGTTAACTCGGAAAATAGTAATTTAAACTCTCCTGAAAACTTTCTTCTTGTCTTTTTTTCATAATGGTACTGATAAAATTAGTTCATTTTTTAATTTAATCAGTGGTCCAGTTTTTGGGGAGTACTATAATTCTGAGGCTAAACCAATACTCCAAAAATTAATTGAAAAGAATCCAACAAACTCGGAATACCATAGGGTATTGGGACAGATTCTTTCAGATGAAGGAGATCAGGAAGAAGCAATCAATAGTCTTATTGATTCGCTAAGGTGGGATTCGAAGAATGGATGGGCATTACTTATGATGGTAGAATTAACCATATTGGTTTCAGGCTTTGTTTGGGTGGTTTTGGACCATTCAATTGTATATCAGCACAAAAAATTATAAATTGTTCGAATGTTTCTATTTACACCTTCCGCCCACTAATGCAAAACTCGTTTTGCAGTTAGGCTTTATCGTACTAAGTTATAAATAGTAGTCCCTAATTTTTCAATAAAATTAATTGTAATTGTTACGTCTATATCTCTTATAGGTCTTTTAGTTTTAAAAATTGGCTCTATGTCAGCTTCGTGTGCAATCATATTACGTCTGTCCACAATTAAATTGAGCTGTTTTTTAATGTTAGAATCTGTATCACCCATTACTAATGCTATTTGTTGCCACAGTTGCAAAGTTTTGAAAAGTGCAATAGCTTCCTTAATTTTATCGGGCCTTTGAAAAGTATGCCAACCTAAACTTCTCCTAATTTCCGATTCAAATGTAATTATTGGCGTGGTTGAATTAATTGCGTTCATAAATCTTAATGAAACATTATAGCTATTATATTTTACCGTAACTGGTCTTATTCCACTAAATATTTCATGCATACCAATTATTGTAAGTTCATGTATTAAGTGATCAATAGCACTTACACTTAAGACAATGCAAGAACGTAGGATACTACTTGTATCTAAAATTGAAGAAGTAGGCACATTCAAGCTTGTTGAGATTAGATGCGTTTTTCTTACTTCCTCTATGTTGGTGGAAAATTGTGAGAATGCTTGATTCATCAATTAGTCATATTTACAACATCATCCGCGAGTTGGTTAAAGACAAAGAGAAATCTGTCACGTATTATTTTGTATTGTTCTAAAACAGTTCCCACCCCAAGTAAATTATCAGGAACTTCGTATACAGGCATTCTACCTCGTTGTGAACGTGGTATTAGACCTGAAAAGCTTGGAATCTCAGCCAAGCAATATCCATTTTGTGATTGGTCAGCTTTGTAGTTTTGTGAATCCAACATCATTCCTTCAGGAATTATCGCAGGTAAAAGTTTATCATTTACAGCTTTAGCAACTTCATCAATCCAATTTTGGAATGCTTGTGACGGTTCCCCATTTCTAATAGTAAAATTCTGCACAATGGTTCCTAAAAACTTTGTCGAAGTTGTTGGAAAGGGATATGAGCTATCATTAAAAGCGACTCTAGCCATTTTTGCCCATTTTTCCCATTTAGGAAGAACAGTGCTTAAAGAATTTATTGCCATAACCGAAAAATAATCTGGTGAGGTTGGTACCATAAAAAAGTCGGAAAGGCAAAATAGATTTTGATTTATTGAACTTAAACTTGGATTCATGTCGATTATAATATAGTCGGCATTATATTTTGCTGATACCAACTCTAAAAAACTATTCATTGCGCCAGGCAAATTTTTTAATGTTGGAATTGTATTTGATAGCTGATGAGCAATACTTAATGGAACTTCATATTCCGATAGTCCAATATGTCCTGGTACTAAATACAAGTTTGTGTTCTCGGGTATTTGAAAACAATCTATTGAAGACAGAGGAATTGGTGTCGCTTCAAAAGCTGGTGAAATTCCTTCTTTAAAATTGTCCTTAGGCCTTTGGATATAAAAGTCATCAAAGCCTTCGCCTAAAACGAGCCCAGTAAGATTGCACTGAGGGTCTGCGTCTACAATAATTACTTTTTTACCATTTCTAGCAAGTTTCCAACCAAGATTGTAAGTTGTCGTAGTTTTACTAACACCCCCTTTATGGTTGAATAGGCATATTTTTTTTGTCATGATATATTTGTTTATGTCTTGTCATTTTTCTCAGACTTATTGCTAACTATTTTATTACATTACCTTAAATCCGCAAGAGCGAATTGAAATGAAGCCGTCAAAACATTGTTAGTAAATAAATTACCTAATGTTTTGACGGTTGAAAAAGATCACCTATATTCGTGTTACCACACAACAAATATAGCGACAAGCTTTTTCGGTATGAAATTACAAAATATATCAACACACGTAAGCCCTTTTGCAGGCACTTCTTTCGTTCATAATGAATTTGTAAAATCTGGAATGAGTCATCTTATTGATAATGAGCTTGGCAAGAGAGTTAAAACCGTTGGATTTTCTTACAGTGATATCATCAAAAACTTAGGTTGTGTTTTCTATAGCGGAGGCAGTTGTGCCGAAGATATCCAAACCCATTTGGGAAAACACCTTAAATCTATCCCTGGCAACAAAGTGCCCAGTGCAGACACCCTCTTACGCGCAATTAAAGAACTAGCAGTTGCAAATTCGTCTTATACATCCAAACAAGGAAAGAGCTATGATTTCAATGTTAACACCAAACTCAATAGTTTAAATATCAAATCCCTCATCCTGACAAATCAATTGAAAAAGGATACTTGTTATGATTTTGACTATGATAATCAAATCATTGCGACTGAAAAATACGACACCAAGCGTACATACAAACATTGTAATGGTTATTTTCCTGGCGTTGCAACAATTGGAAACAAGATCGTTTATATTGAGAACAGGGATGGCAATACCCATGTAAAATTTGAACAAGAAAACACACTCTTAAGGGCATATAATCTTTTGAACGAAAATGGCATTAAAATAAATCGTTCCAGGATGGATGCCGGTTCTTATTCAAAAGAGATCATTAGGGTAGTAGCAACCAATAGTAAACTTTTCTATATCCGGGCCAATAAAAGCGCAGACCTTTTTAGGCAGATCTCTGAAATTGAAAAGTGGGAAACAGTAGAAATTAATTACAAGATTTACGAAGTAGCCTCAATTCCTTTTACTTATTTTTTTGAAGATGAAAATTATCGTTTAGTCATTATGAGAGAAAAGAGTAATGATATTCAGATAGATGCCTTTACAGGTGATACATTCATTTACCGTACAATTCTAACTAACGACAAGCTAAGCACTGAAAAGGAGGTCATTGAATATTATAATCAAAGAGGAAGCAGCGAAAAACTCTTTGATGTGATGAATAATGATTTTGGTTGGAATCACCTTCCATGTTCGTTTATGA
>Ga0209125_1002345_pt1 | contig 14780 bp, 14 predicted proteins | sample BarGraIncub1131A_FD_184503 | JGI IMG/M metagenome (GOLD analysis project Ga0209125, IMG submission 184503) | Arctic peat soil microbial communities from Barrow, Alaska - Barrow Graham LP Incubations 11-31A (SPAdes) (version 2) | ecosystem: Environmental > Terrestrial > Soil > Wetlands > Peat... | reverse complement strand
CCGCCATTGCATCGAGTGCTCTGCCACGTTCTTTAACTAAAGATTCAGGTATATTTTTACCAGTAAGTTTACTTATATTCTTAAGAAACTCATCTGTATTTTTAATACCAATTGGCATTGAACCTATTATTGCTGGAACTTTAAACTCATCTTCCAAATACTGAGCTGAACTACCACCTTCATATTTACACAAAGCAATAGTCGCAATAGAATTAGCCGTATCTTCAATATCCTCTATAGTTGTGTTCCCATATGCAAAACCTGATTTATCTGGCATGATAGGAGCATCGAAACTTTCTGTATCCAATAATATATTTACCGGTACATCCATTTCTTCTAGATAGTGCTTTACCTCTGACACATCTCCAGGATTAACCCAACCAGTAATAATATTCAACTTACCACTCGGTTCACCTTTTTTAGCTAGTTCTTTAACAAGTGCTAATACTCCTACATCATATCCGCTTACCTGACTCCCAGAATAACTAGGTGTATGGAAAGGTACAAGTATGACCTTGCGATCAGGATAATCTTTCTTTAATATTCTATTAATTTTTACAATTGTTCCTTCAATATCATCACCAATAGTTTCTACTGAGCAGGTAGTAATAATAGGAATTATTCTTACATCAGGATATCTTTTTACAAGTGTCAAAACACCCTCTTCTATTCTCATAGTTCCTCCGAACACTGCTGCATCTTCATGTAGAGAAGATGATGCAATGTCAAAATTTTCTTTGTAATGCTGTGCAAACAGAAGTCTAACAAATGTACAACAACCTTGTCCCCCATGTACCAAAGCGATACAATCCTTTATACCTATAGCAGCATACTGCCCACCACATGGCTGACAGTTAAATATAGGATTAATTATACCTTTACGTTCCTTTTGTTTTATTACCAAAGACATATTATCACCTCTTAATATAAATTTTATTGTTAATATAGTTTTATCACTTCTACAATCCTATATTTTATTTATCTAATATTTGGGACTATCAACTTCCAAATTTAGAGATTTTGTTATAGTTACTTCAATAAGTTTTTCTTTAGCTGACTCAATTAATGATTTTTTTTGAACATCATCCATTTCATTTATCCATGAAAACTTATTCTTTATTTCATTAACAAAGAACTTTGCATCAGCATAAAAACAATTTTCTTTTGGAGTGTCAAGGGATACTTTTTTACCTGTCAAAAGTTGACTAGCTTGATTTAAAATACCATTTATATTTTCTTCTCTATCCCAAGTTCGTGGAGCAAATTGCCATAAGTACCTTTCTTGAATAAAGGAGACTAATTCTACAACTCTATCTTCCATTTTATAAAGCCTCCCTTATATCTTCTTTTGATAATTTCCATAATGGAGAATAAATAGCATTGTACATGTCTCTCGCCATGTTTACAGCACCCTCAAAACCCATATATGGCCCATTATGATAACCATGTCCATTAATGTAAGGTATTTGTAATTTTTTAACTAGTTCTCCCACTCTAGGACCTGTAAATATAACATCCGGCTTAACTTCATCTAGAACTTCAAAAAACTCAAGTTCATTTCCATCATCTATATAAATTGTGCCTTCACGTCCTCTTGAAATTGCCTTTTCAAAATCCTCTTGATGACCAAATTTAGAAGACATTGCAACCACTTCCATTCCTAATTCATCTTCAAGTGTTTTTGTCCAATGCCACAACCTTGGCCCGCCTGTCCATATACAAACTTTTTTACCTTTTAGTTTCTCCCTGTACCATTCTAGCTTAGACTTGTACTTTTCTAGTTCTTCCGATATAACTTCTTCAGCTTTATCCTCTAAACCAAAGAATGTTCCAAGCTTTCTTAGTCCCTCTGTCGTATAGTTAAAACCAAAAGTATCAACATCAAGACGGGGTATATCATATTTCTTCTTTAATTCACTAGAAATATACCCTGCTGATCTTGCACAATTAACAACGTTAAGCTTTGCTCTGTGCATACCTCGAAGCTCATCATAAGTTCCATTTCCAGAAAAATGTGCTATTACTTGAATACCCATTTTATCAAAATATTTTTTAAGTACTAGAGTATCTCCTTGAATATTGTAATCTCCAATAAAATTTATTGTATAAGGGCTTGTAATCTCAGGCTCAACTTCTCCTACCTTATCTTTCATCCAAGCCATATTAAATACATGATGTCCTTTTGACTGACTTACACCTGCAAACCCAGGACATTCAATACAAAATATATCAACTTCTTCTCCGAGTTCAACCTCTACATCTTTAGCCACTGCCTGTATATCGTCTCCAATTAGCGCAGTAGCACATGTGGTATAAATCATCATTCTCTTTTTTTCAGGAAATTCCCTAAACGCTTCCAATATTGACTGTTTTAATTTTTTCTCTCCACCAAATATTACATGTTGTTCCTTCATATCTGTGGACCAGACGTACTTCAACTGGAAGTTTTCATCATCACTTGTATAACGTTTTGTATGCCAAGTATTGTATGCACATCCAACAGGTCCATGGATCAATTGAATAGTATCCTTAAGTGCTCCTCCAATTACTAATTTTGCTCCACAAAAACTACAACCTCTCTCGGATAATGAACCCGGTATAGTTGGTACATCTGCACTTGGTAGAAAATCATTTATACTTTCTCCTGGTCCTTTTACGTAACAGTGCTTTTCTCTCTCAGGAATAGTTTGATCACATTTTAATAACTTTAATGGCATTTTTGTACCTCCTTAATCTATATTATTGAATAGCTTTTGTTCCATTTTCACCTGTTCTAACTCTTATAGCGTCATCTACAGTAGAAACGAATATTTTCCCATTTCCCGGATTACCATTTTTATTAACCTTAATAATGGTTTTTATTATCTTTTGAGCATCCTTATCCTCTGCAACTATAATAAGCATTCTCTTTGGAATAAGTCTATGCTGCTCTGATAATTGTTCAGCCATTACTGGAGTGAGAATTTCACCTGATGTAACATGCCTAAATAATTCATATGCAACTTTTTTCTTCCCACGTCCCATAACTTTTTTGCAGGTTACAGATGGGAACCCTTCCTTAAGAAGTGCATCCTTAGTTTTACTAACCATATCCATTCGAATAACAGCTATAATTTCCTTCATTTTTTTACCTCCTTATAAACCTTCAGTTCCGGAGCTTATTGTATACACTTCATCTATGGCATTTACAAAAATCTTACCATCTCCAAAAGCGCCTTTTTCACCTGTTTTTGATGCCCTCATAATTATTTTTATAATATCATCTTTATCCTCATCACTAACTGCTATCATTAGCATTTCCTTTGGTATCTCATCATATTGTATATCTCCCACCTTTAAGCCTCTTTGCTTTCCTCTACCAACTACGCCTATTTTAGTAACTGCTGGAAACCCTGCATCAACTAGTTCTGATAGTACAATACCTACTTTTTCTGGTCTAATTATGGCCCTTATCATTATCATCTCTTGACTCCTCCTAACTATTTGATATAATAAATATGAATACTTTTAAAAGTATTTTCTTTTTACTTGCAATTCAATGTGCCGTCAAACTCTTTGGATTGCATGTTTTAAATATCCATTAACCCGTGTTCCATTAATATTTCTTCTAATCTTTCTTGTGACATTGGTTTTGGAATTACAAACATTTTATTTTCATCAATTGCTTTAGCAAGATTTCTGTATTCCTGAGCTTGACCCGCTGTAGGTTCAAATTCTATTACAGTTTGTTTGTGTATTTCAGCTCTTTGAACCATGTTGTCTCTTGGTACAAAATATATTAACTGACTTCCAAGTTCCTCAGCAAATGCTTTTAAAAGATCTATTTCCTTATCAACGTTTCTACTGTTACAAATGATACCACCCAGTCTTATTCCACTACTATTTGCATATTTTAGTACACCCTTTGAAATATTATTTGCTGCGTAAAGTGCCATCATTTCACCACTTGCAACTATATATATTTCTTGTGCCTTTCCCTCACGCATTGGCATTGCAAATCCTCCACACACAACATCACCTAAAACATCATAAAAAACATAATCCAAATCTTCAGTATATGCACCTAGGCTTTCAAGCATATTAATTGATGTTATAATTCCTCTGCCTGCACAACCAACACCGGGTTCTGGTCCACCTGACTCAACACACCTTATATCTCCATATCCAGGCTTTAATATTGAACTAAGATCTACATCTTCACCCTCTTCTCTTAAAGTATCAAGAACACTTCTCTGTGAAAGTCCACCTAAAAGAAGTCTAGTTGAATCTGCTTTAGGATCACATCCAACCACCATAATTTTTTTTCCCAATTGTGCAAGACCTGCTGTTAAATTTTGAGTTGTTGTAGATTTTCCTATTCCACCTTTTCCATAAATTGCTATTTGTCTCATTATTGTAATCCTCCCTTTAAATATATATTTATTGTATAGAAGTGAAAGATTTTTAATATTTCACGCCCTGCAAACTAAGTAAATTAATAGCCACTTAACTTGTGCGAATATTGTTTAAATGGTTCTAAACACATCCAACTTGTATAATGTTTATATTGTAATGCGGTTTTAATAAAAATGCAAGCACTATTTAATCATTATGTCTTTTTTTATTTTTTTAAATAATTAACAATGAATATATTTATTCGATAAGTATTTTTATGAAAACGGTGTCATACCTTGTATACGCTAGTTTAAATTTACAAACCACTATTTACGCGCATGCTAGTATGTATGTAAATAATTTTTTGAATAATTTTATATAAAACAATAATTGCAAGTTTCAGTTATCAAAAAATCTTTTTTACCAATAAATCATCAATAAAATTATTTTTTTTATTAAATCATAAAATATTAAATACTTTCCATTGATTTGTATATTACAAACTATGTTAATGTTCAAACATGTAATTTTTTACACGTTTATGTGCAGTTTTGCACTAGTTTGAATCATAGATCATAAAAAAAGCAGAGGCTAAAGGCTCTGCTTTTTAATGTACAAATTTCAAGTTATTTTTTCCAATCCGCCGAAAATATTCCAGAATATTTAACCGGCATATATTTATTGAAAAACTCTGCCATATCCTTTTCCGGATTTAAATCCGCAAATTCTTTAGGATATAACATTTTCGCCATTGCTTCTACTCCAGCAAAGTTATATGGATGAACCGTATAATTAAAATGGATTGCGTGCAATCTACCATTTTTTATTGCAGCTAGATCTGACCAACCCGCTCTTTTGGTGTATAAATTCAAATGTTCACTTGCACTTTTAGGAGTTGCATAGAAACCCAAGCGCATAATATTTCCATCAGGAGTCCAATTAGCTCCACCTATAACAATTACATCAGGGTTCGAAACCAAAACTTGCTCTGGGTTCATAGCATTACTTTTACTACCAACGCCTATATTATCAGCCCCTAATTTATTCCAAAAATACCCCCAACCATTTGAAATATCACCCCTGGTACCCCCTATTTCAGTCGGACTTACGTTACCGCATTCAAAGTATAATTTAGGTTTTTTTACATTAGATGCCGCGAGCTTCTCAACTCTTTTAAGTACAGCATCCGTTTTGCTATTAGCGTAATCAACCATACCATTGACATATGTCTCTTTTCCAAGCATCTTTCCAATCATTTTCATACTATTTTGTGCACCATGGAAAGGATCAGTATTAAAATCTGTAAAAACCACCGGAAGTCCAGCCGCAATCATTTTATCTACGCAGGCCGCTTTACTGAATTGCTTATCAACAATAATAATGTCCGGCTTTAATTTTATCATCGACTCAAGGCTTATAGCATCATTATAGATACTACCAATATCAGCCAGTTTATCTAAATTTTTATATACCTCTGAAAATTTCTTATAACCGTCTATATCATTTTGTTTATAATTCATACCCAGTGAAATCAATTTATCATCGAGTTCATTCCCTAGAATTGCAGACAAGTAATAAATATCCATGTATCTTACCGCTACTATTTTCTTTATGTCTTTAGCAAGTGTAACTTTACGTCCTAACATGTCTGTATATGTTACTGTTTTTGAAGTCGCCACTGTTTCTCCTGCTGATGTATTAGATGAAGTTTTTACCTTACTACATCCTGTTATGGTAGCGAACAGGACCCCTACTAATAATACTGAAATAATAACTTTCATTTTTGATAATCTCATAATTATACCCCCCTATTTTTGTTCTGTATTAAAAATTTGCTACACTATCAACAAATTCTATTACCGGATAACCTTGCCTATTTACATTAATATTGCTTTCTATTTTATAAATATCCTTCAGTGTTTCTTTTGTTATAACCTCGTGTGGCTTTCCCTTTGAATACACCTTTCCTTTATCCATTATTACTATATTTTCTGCATATCTAGCAGCTAGATTTATATCATGCATGACAATAATGATGATCATTTCCTTTTGTTTTGATAACTTTGATATTAAGTTTAATAAAACAAATTGACGATGTATATCAAGATTATTCAGCGGTTCATCCAAAAGTAATATCTCTGGTTGTTTTATAATTGCTTGTGCTAGTAATACCATTTGCAGTTGTCCACCACTTAGCTCGTAGATTCGGCTTTGCGCAAGAGGTTGCAAATCAAATACATCCAGCATATTATTGACTGCCTCTATTTGTGAAGGACTTACACGGAGCATCAATGTATTCATAAGACCTAGTAATATGGCTTCAAAAACAGTTATTCCTGCATCGTTTTGTGAAGATTGTGGCAAATAACTTATTTTTTTTGCAAAAAAGTCTCTATCATTATGTTTAATTTTTTCATCCATATAATATATATCTCCACTGCATTTCAATATATTTGCAATACATTTTATCATAGTAGATTTACCAGCTCCATTAGGTCCAATAACTGCTGTAATGGCATTCCCAAAATTTAAGTTAACATTTGTCAAAGAAAATTTCCTAGAATAACTGTAATTTAAGTTTAAAACTTTAAGACTCATTTAACATTACCTCCCTTTTTTTAATATTAATACGAGCAAAAATGGAATCCCCATAATCGATGTAATAATGCCTAGAGAAATTTGTCCGCCTGGTATAACAGTTTTACTCAAAGTAGATGAAATAGAGACCATAAAGGCACCAGTTAGTAGTGAAACCGGAATATAAAAACGTTGTTCTTCTCCCACCAAGGTTTTTGCAATATATGGTGCTACAAGTCCCACGAAACCTATTGTTCCTACGAAACATACTGCCACCGCAGTTATAATCGAAGTTAAAACAAGCACCTTAGTTCTTAATTTTTCCACCTGAACACCAAGTGATTTCGCCGTGCTCTCGCCCATGCATAATGCAGTGAGCTTCCAGGAATCCTTAAATAGGAAAGGAGTAACAACAATGAAAACCACAAAAACTATTATGTCTTTTGACCAAGTAGCTCCCAAAATATTGCCTTGTGACCAATTGGTAATTCCTCTTAACACCTCATCGCTAACAAAATATGTCAGAATCGAATTAAAGGCTGAGAATAAAAAGTTAATGGCGATACCTGTCAAAATTATTGTTGCTCTGTCCTTTCTTACTTTTCCTACCATGTAGATGATGAAGGATGAACCTAGGGCAAAAACAAATGCAAATATCGGTGTTGCAATATTTTGAAAGATTTCTGGAAGTACAGAATTCCCAAACACTAAGGATAGAGCTGCACCAAAGGAAGCCGCGGATGAGATTCCCAAAGTATATGGACTTGCAAGAGAGTTATTTAATATAGTTTGCATTTCCATGCCTGCTATAGCAAGGCATGCTCCAACTAGCAACGCCATTACTGCAGTAGGAAGCCTTATTACTTTGACAACAACATTTGTTTGTGAATCCACTGAACTTGGGTTTAATAAAGACTTAAGCACATCTAATATGGAAAGTTTAGCAGGACCCGTTGAAATATCAACGAGAAAACTAATTACAACCAATGCTATTAAACACAAACATATAAACCTTTTAATATAAGTTACTTTTTTGTAATTTAATTTATTATTGATAGATATTTCATTTACAGAAAACACTGATTTCCACACCCCCCTACACTGCTAATCACTATCTATAACAAGATACTTTTTATTCCAGACATTTCAATAGTATTAACAGTTAAAATTTTTTTAATTGATTCGAATGTGGTTCAAATAGTATTAAAGATGCCGAATCTTTATGTTGTATATATTGTAGTGTTGATTCTTAAAAAATGCAAGTAAAATTTTATATTTGATTCATTTTTTAGATAATTTTACTAATGTTTTTACAGCATATTCGTCAAATTAGCATTTCCAGAAAACGATGTCATCCTTGGTATTTAAAGTATTTCACACAAATTTATATAAAATACCATACTGTTTAAATTGATTTTGTTAAATTGTAAGAAAGACAACAATTGCAATAATTTATTGTTTAAAAATCTTTTTTAACTAATAAATTGTTAGTTAAAATTATGTTTTTTAATAAATTATTCTAAAAAAATCTATTGCCATTTACTATTTTGTACATTATAATATTGTAAATATATAAACTTGTAGTGTTTAATACAATTTGAAACCATTTTATGCAATCTTCCAAACCCAATAATATAAAAATATATCATCGCGTTTGAAAAAAACTGGAATAACTTAATAGATATTAAAAGAATAATTTGACAAGAAGAAGGAGGTCAACCATCATGAGAGAATATTATAAAGATTACTGCTATTCCGGTATCTATCCTTCAAGAATAATGCATAGCATAGGAATAAGTGGCAAAATATCAGGAGCTATGAATGTCATAAGTGAGATAAGTGATGCAATCCCTATAATTCACAGTCCAAAAGGCTGTGGTTTTCATTATAAGTATGTTGCTAGAAGAAGATATTTACCCTCATTTAAAGCTCAATGTACAAATTTGAAAGAAGAAGATATTATTTTCGGAACAGAGAAAAAGCTTAAAGAAACGATTTCAAAAACTATAGCTAACTATCATCCTAAATTGATAGTAGTAGTGCCCAGTGTATGTACAGATATAATTGATGGAGAAATAAACAAGACTATTAATGATGAATTTATGAAAGAAACGGATTGCAAAATTATATATATTAAATCAGAGGTTTTTTCACATATTGATAAGTCCTGTTCTAAAAAAAATAACCAAGAGAGAATATTATATTGGGATAAACCTGAAAAACAGTCCGGTATTAATAAAGGCTGTGGCATAGATGAAGCAATGACAGCTCTGGTAGAACAACTTATGGAGAAACAGGAGGTACAAGATAGAACTGTTAACATCGAAAGTTTTGCTTGGGGTGGCAACCAGAATCTATTGGGTATAATTTCAACTTTAAATCAACTTGGAATAAAGGTAAATTCAGTAATGCCAAGTTGCAGTACGAAAGATATCATTAACGCCCCTAGAGCAAAATTAAATATTGTTCGAAGATCCTCTTGGGCTAAAAAAATGAATAGTATATTCGGCACTGAATACTTTCATGTAAATACTTTTAATCCCTATCATGGATTAGACGGCATAAAAAAATTTTACATGAGCGTAGCAAACTATTTTGATATGAGCTTAGAATGTAGTAGAACACTAGGGGTTATGAAGCAACAGGCATCCAGCGAACTACAGGAAACTAAAAATTTTATAAAAAAGCATACTTTCGCTTTATATAGTGACTCATGCTTATCGGTTCCATATATGATAGAAGCGTTAACTGAGGATTATGATGTGAATCTTAAATATATTTGTATAAACATCGATTATACAAAACTACAATATGAAGATATAGACAATATTATAATGGAAAAAACCCTATCAAATATTAAAAAAGCAGTTAATGCCACTGGAAACAATACAATTATTTATATTAATTCTAAAAGTGATGACTTAGAAAGGACTTTTAAAGATGTAGATATTGTAATTAATGCTACTGAGTTGTTATCTTCTTTTAAAGAATTAAAAACTATCGATGTAGGAAAATTATTTATTCCCATAGACTTTAATAATTTTAAAAAAAATGTTTATGATTTTGCCAATAAGGTTAAAAAAGCTAAGTCTCAGAAAAATTTAATAATTTCTAAATTTAATTATGATAGTTTGTTATATCCCACTATTAGCGAAAACGGACCTATAACTTCCGAGAAAATATGGCATAATATGTGGTCTTTAAGGAGATGATGGAAAATGCAACCTTCTGCAGCCTGTAAACTATTCAGTACCTATAGAAGTTCCATAAGCGTGAAAGATTCATATGTTTTACTGCATACAACCATTGGGTGTAATTGGGGGACTTCTGCATTTCATATCCCCTCTAAGCTTAATGATATAAGACAAGCGTCTACCGTAATATATAATGAAGATGTTGTTTTTGGTGGAGAAAAAATACTAAAAAAAGCTATATCTAATGTTATTGATATGTACAATCCTAAAATATTATTTATTATATCTGGTTGTGTGTCTGATATATTAGGTGAAGATTTCCAGGCTGAAATAAGAAAATATTCAGAAAATAGAGATATTATATATTTAAAGGCTCCCGGCTTCACCCATGACATTGAAGACGGACAAATTGAAGCGATAAAGTCAATGGTAGATTTAATGGAGACAGAAGACAAAAAGGCAAACTCAATAAATCTTGTAGGTTTATTAAGCGATGATTATATGATAAATGCGGACATTAACAATATAAAAAAAATGCTTGGAAGTAAAATAAATATAAATTCGATAATACCCTTTGACACTATTAAGAATATTAAAGCTGCTCCACAAGCTGAATTAAATGTAGTTTTTAAAGGATTTGAAACTATAGGGGTTTTAATGGAACGCAAATTTAATATACCCTACATAGTTGTAGAGTACCCTTATGGAATAGAAAACAGCAAAGATATTATTAAAAAAGTATATCGTTCTTTAAATTTAGATCCTGAAAAAGAGATAAGAAGAAATGAAGATTACACAATATCAAAATTAAAAAACATTTATGACTATGTAAGGCACCTATATTCTGTACCTTGTTCTATATTTGGAGACAATTTAAGAGCATCCTCCATGAAAAATTTTCTCGAAGATGAACTTGGAATGGATGTTCAAGTGTATTATGAAAGTGGAGATAATGATATGAATGAGTTTAAAAAACTTTTAAAAGACTCTAATGCATCAATACTATTTGGCTCATCTTTTGAGAGAGAAATTGCAGAAGAACTTGAAATATCCTTTATACGATACACCTATCCTGTATTTGATTCTATAAGTATTGGTAGTAAGGGGTATGCCGGATTCGATGGTGTAATTAATTTACTTGAAGATATGATAAATTCATTTATGACCATAAATTATAGGAGAAAAACACAGTATATGTAAGTAAACACTTTAATAATAAAATTTTGTACGAAACAAAAATATGTATTTTAGCTAGTAGTAAGGGGCCGACTTAAAGTCGTCCCCTTACTACTAGCTTTACACCATTTGTATAACTTTCTCTGGATTTATTCTTATTTTTAATGGAAGAGGGTTTTGTTTAATTAAATTCCACCCCTCCTTAGAAATATCCCACATTATATGATAATTTTTTTCATCTCCTATGGGCTCACTAAATTTAAGATATACTTTTGTTCTAAATAAGGCCTCACTAGTAAAAACAACCCAACAGTTAAACGTGTTTATGTCTTCATCGTCTTCACTAATTTCTAAATAATGAGCCCTAATCCCGATATATGTTATATTACCTTCTATCTCACAATTAAAAGTAATTCTACATCCCCAGTCAACAGCTTCTATTATATTAGGCGCAGTTTTTCTAGCTTTTGAAATATTTTTACACCCTGTTAATTTTGCAGAGTAAAGTGTTGGTGGGCTATTAAATATAGTGTCCTTATGCCCAATAGCATCAATACTTCCGCCTGCTATTATTATTATGTTATTACATAATTGATAGGCTTCTTCCATGTTATGTGTAACAAAAATCGAAGTTCCCCTAAATTCCTTAAGATCCTCCATAAGTCGAACAATCATACTATTTCGAAGATGCTCGTCTAGTGCTGAAAAAGGCTCATCAAGAAGTAATATCTCAGGATCTACCACAAGAGCCCTTGCAAGTGCAACTCTCTGTTGTTGTCCACCTGATAATTGATATGGGTATCTCTTTTCCATTCCAACAAGCTGCAAATCTATAATTTTCTTCTTAATTCTATGTGCTTTTTCAACTTTAGAAATACTTTTAATAAGCCCAAAACCAATATTTTGCTCTACATTCATATTAGGAAACAGAGCATAATTTTGAAAAAGAAATCCTACCTTTCTTTTTCTTATTGGCATGTTTATTTTTTTTTCCGAGTCAAATAATACGCGGCCATTTAATACTATTCTTCCACTATCCGGTGTAACAATTCCTGCTATACATCTTAGCGTCATGCTTTTTCCTGATCCAGATGCTCCTAAAAATCCTAATATATCATTATCTGCCTTAAGATTAACTCTAAGTTCAAATCCTGGAAGTTTTTTTGTAATATTTACTTCTAAACTCATAATTATTTTCTCCTTGCAGAGGATACTAAAAACATTTGTTTCTCAGACCATTTATTACTAGCAACCATTACTGTTAGAGATATTATGAATATTAATATAACCCACTTAATAGTATTACCGGTTTCCCCAGCTACCACTGCAAAATATATTGCAATTGGAATTGTTTGTGTTTTACCAGGAATGCTTCCAGCGATCATTATTGTGGCCCCAAATTCTCCAAGGGCCCTTGCAAATGCTAGCACTGTACCTGCCGCAATTCCCGGCCAGGCTAGCGGTACCGCTATCTGCCAAAATATTTTCCACTCGGATACACCTAAGGTTCTAGCTGCATTAATAACATTAACATCAATTTGACTAAAAGCACCTACGCATGTCCTATACATTAAAGGAAAAGCCACCACAGTTGCAGCTATTACTGTAGCGAACCAAGTGAATATTAAATTAATTCCAAATCCACTTAATAGCTTTCCTATAGGATAATTCTTTCCTATGATCAAAAGTAATATAAATCCTACAACTGTTGGTGGCAATACCATCGGTAATGTCAGAATTCCATCTAATAATCCTCTTGCGCGCCCTTTATATCTAGCCATAAACCAAGCTACTGCAATTCCAATGAAAAATACAATAAACGTAGCTGTAATAGAGGTTTTTATGGAAATCCATAAAGGTGAATATTCTGACATACACTACAACTCCTAACTTATTTTACAAGAAAACTAAATCCATATCTAACAAATACTTCCTTTGCCTTATCACTAGATAAATATGCTAAAAACGCCTTAGTATCCTCTATGTTTTTACTAGCTTTAATTACAGCTGCTGGATAAACAACTGGAGTTTTGTATAATTCCTTGCCAGCTGTTGCTAAAACCTTCACTTTTTTAGAAGTTTTGGCATCAGTTCCATATACAATACCTGTGTCAGCATCTCCTGATTCCACCCAAGATAAAACTTCCTTAACATCTTTTCCGTAAACAGCCTTTGCTTTTACTTTATCAAGAATTTTTAAAGATGTCAATATTTCCTCTGAGTATTGACCTACAGGAACTGTTTTTGGTTCTCCCAAAGCAATCTTTTTAATTTTACTGTTTTCTAAATCTTTAAAATTACTAATATTTAATGTAGAATCACTTTTAGTTATAAGCACTACACTATTCCCTAATAAATTAACCTTGGTATTATCAATTAGTAAGCCTTTTTTCTGCAGCGCTTTCATTTGTTTTGTAGCCGCTGAAAAAAATAAATCAGCATCGGCACCTTGTTCTATTTGTTGCTGCAAAGTTCCAGAAGATCCAAAATTATAATTAATTGTGACATTAGGTTTTTCCTTTTTATATAGTGTTTTTATTTCCCCCATAGCTTCTGTTAAACTTGCTGCAGCAGAAATTGTTAATGTAACTTGTTTTTGTGCTACTGGTACTGGTGTTTCAGAAGTTTTTGCCTTTTGAGAACACCCTGTCATTGCTAATATAGTAGTAACGATAAGCATAACTATTAAAGAACGTAATCCTTTTTTCATTTTTTTCTTCCCCCCGTAAATATATTTTAAACATTTGCAATCTAAACACGACAAAATACATCTAAAATTTAATTCATTATATGTTTTGTTATGTTTTGTTATGTTTTATTATAAATTAATTTAATATAAATTTCAACATTTTTATTTGCTTGTAATGCAATTATCTAATAATTCAGAATGTTCCACTATTAGAAAAACAGAATTAGTTTTTGGATTATTGAGATAAAAAATGCAAGTAATATTGTTAAATATTGAACTAATATTTAACAGTTTTACTTGCATATTTTCTGATATTTTCTAGATTTTCAACCTTGTTTAATTTGTTTTTTATTATTCTAATGTTTACTCCACAATTATGGCTCCCACTGGGCACTGCTTTCCAGCATCAATTGCACTCTCAGTTAATATTTCTGGAATTTCGCTTTTTGATGCATTTGATTTACCATCATCATCCATCTTAAAAATTTCTGGGCAAATTCCCTCACATAAACCACATCCGATACAAGTATCTTTATCAACAAAACCTTTCATAATTCATTTCTCCTTTCCCTAAATTATTTTTCTTATAAACTACTATATTTACATTATAATTAATTTTAAATTAGTAACTCTGCATTGTGAGCAAATCTAATCCATCCTATCCATTTACTATAACTAACATCATCTTAAATTTCTCATTAGCCACTAATCCATGAGGGATGTTAGCTGGCATTAATATTAATTCACCCTCCTTAACTTTAACCGGCTTA
>Ga0209125_1002342_pt1 | contig 14784 bp, 10 predicted proteins | sample BarGraIncub1131A_FD_184503 | JGI IMG/M metagenome (GOLD analysis project Ga0209125, IMG submission 184503) | Arctic peat soil microbial communities from Barrow, Alaska - Barrow Graham LP Incubations 11-31A (SPAdes) (version 2) | ecosystem: Environmental > Terrestrial > Soil > Wetlands > Peat... | reverse complement strand
CTGAATATTAATGAGCGGGAGTTATGCTTCAGAAAATTAATAACTTCTTTGTCAGCAGCAATAAATCCGCCTAATGAAGCCAATGACTTTGAGAAAGTACCCATTATTAAATCGACATCTTTGGTCAGACCAAAATGTGAAGCTGTACCTGTACCATTTTTTCCAAACACTCCTAAAGAGTGGGCATCATCCACCATGATAGATGCATTGTATTTCTTTGCAAGTCTTACTACTTCAGGCAGATTAATAATATCTCCTTCCATAGAAAAAACGCCATCAACAACAATGAGCTTAATGCGATCAGGAACACACGATTTTAATTTAACTTCCAGTGATTCCATATCGTTGTGTGCAAACTTAAGCACATTTGAAAAAGAAAGCCTACTGCCTTCAATAATCGAAGCATGGTCAAGCTCATCGAGAATCAGGTAGTCATTGCGACTGGCAAGAACTGAAACCACACCAAGATTAACCTGAAAACCAGTGCTATAACATAAGGCAGCATCTTTGTTTACTAATTTAGCCAACCTGCTTTCCAATTCAATATGAATATCAAGTGTGCCATTCAGAAATCGTGAACCGGCACAACCTGTACCATATTTATCTATTGCTCTTTTTGCGGCTTCTTTAACTTTTGGGTGCACAGATAGCCCCAGATAGCTGTTTGAACCAAACATCAAAACTTTTTTCCCGTGTATGATAACCTCAGTGTCCTGTTCTGATTCAATTGCCCTGAAATAGGGATAAATGCCAGCCTCCATTATCTTCTGAGGGGCATCATATTTAGATAGTCGATCCTGTAAAAGTCCCATTTATATGATAATATTATTTAAATTCTGTCGTTCAAAGATAATCATTCACATTTTATACAAAACAGAAAAATGAGTCACTATAAAATGTCTTTTCACTATATTATAATGAACCACTGTTAATGCTTAATTTGGTTGATCTCTTTTTTATAAATCCGATAACGCTTGTAAATAGTTTTTCCCATGAATTTGAATTCAGCATTCATTTTTACGTTGTCTTCCAGTTCCAGGTGAGTATCCATGTATTCCATGCCACGTTGAATAGCCGTTTCAAACATTTTTACACCCATAACCACATCAACGCCCAAACCTCTGTATTCTTCCTTTACTGCTCCCAGTAATAGGTTAAGTTGCTTTGTTTTCTTCTGTGCCCTGAATATCTGAAATATACCAAATGGAATTATCTTTCCTTTTGAAGCAATGATACCTTTACTGATATCTGGCATAGCAATGAAAAAGGCAATGATTTTGCCATCATTGTCGGTAATTACTTTTATAAAACGTGGGTCCATGAGTAACAGATAACGATTGGCAAAGTCGTCCATCTCACTTATTTCGAAAGGTGCAAAGGCATAAATGTTTTTAAAGGTTTCGTTTAATAATGTGAAGATGGGTCGGATAAGTGGTTTTAACTGACTTCTCTTCGTAAATTCAAGAACCTTTATTTTATTACGGCTCATGACCCGATCATATATTTTGGTATAGATTTCAGGAATTTTATCTGGAATATTTACCTTATACACTACACAATCTATCTTTTTATCATACCCTTGTTTCTCAAGTAATTGAGGCATATAAGGTAAATTAGCATTTGCAGCAATCACCATGGGTTCATTAAATCCTTCAATCAAAAAACCTTGTGGGTCCTTATCCGAGAAACCGAGTGGTCCCACAAGATTGACCATTCCTTTTTCTCTGACCCAATTTTCAATATATGAAATTAACGAATCAAATACCTCCTGATCATTCCATGTTTCCATAAAACAAAAACGACCGTCCTTTTCGTTATGTAACTCGTTGTATCGATGATTAATGATGCCCATTATCCTTCCTGCAATATTGCCATCTTTATAAGCCAATAAGAGAGTGGTATCACAATAGGTAAACGATTTATTTTTTTTGGAATTAAAAAAGTCCCTGTCATCCATGTATATAGGAGGAACCCAATTGGAATGATCTTTATGAATCTTTGCCGGCAGGTTGATGAAAGTTTTTAGATCCTGCTTCGTTTTTACTTCCTTAATTTCAATACTCATTCTGGAATTATTTGAGGGAATAAAGGTGTAAAAGTTTTTTGAATTATCATAATATCAATTTGAGGAATTTGAAAACTGTAATACGTAACTGAAAATTAATGAAAAAATAACAAAACGATAATAAAATGTAAATTAATATACATGTTTTATGTAAAATACAAGATGCTATTTTCGGAATATAAATCGATTAAAGTCGACCTAGTATAAACTATTTGCATTTTGAAGCTTTAAATCCAAACATAAATGTAAAGAGTTTTCAATTTTATCTTTAACTGTTTATTCTGATTTTCTATTTTATAGATTATAACATCTTTTTTTATACCAACGTAAATATATTTTCTGTTTCGTTTGTTTTCATTTTGATTTACTAAAAGTTGATAACGTAAAGTGACATGCACAATTGTGCATAACGCTTTAAATCTTTATATTTGCAACCAAATAATAAAATGAATTTACTGACATTTCTAACATGCTAAATTAAACAGAATAACAAATGAACAACGCAGTTATAAACTTTAGCGAGCCTGTAAATGAGGATATAATGCAGTATCTACCCGGTAGTAATGAAGCAATACTGCTCAATAATGAGCTTCAGCGTCAGATAAACCAGAAAATAGAAATCCCGCTTATTATTAATGGAAAAGAAATCTTTACCGGTATTATTCACGAAGTTGTCATGCCACATGATCACGGTCATGTACTGGCATTATGTCACCAGGCATCCGAAAAAGAAGTGAAGATGGCTGTTGATGCCGCTTTAAAGGCTAAATATCAATGGATGAATCTATCATGGATTGATCGTTCATCGATATTGTTAAAGGCTGCCGAATTGATTTCAACCAAATACCGTTATTTGATAAATGCAGCCACGATGTTGGGGCAGGGCAAGAACATTATGCAGGCCGAGATCGATTCCGTTTGCGAATCTATTGACTTTTTAAGGTTTAATTCTTATTTTGCTTCTCAGATATACAGTTCTCAACCATCTTCATCATCTATTGCCATCAACAGAATGGAGTATCGACCACTCGAAGGTTTTGTTTACACTATTTCCCCATTCAACTTTACAGCCATTGCATTAAACCTCAATACATCTGTAGTATTAATGGGAAATACAACGGTTTGGAAACCGGCTACCAGTTCTGTTCTTTCGAGCTATTACCTGATGAAAGTACTTATGGAAGCTGGCATACCGGATGGAGTCATTAACTTTGTGCCGGGACCCGGAAGTACAATCAGCAATATTGTTTTAGCACATCCCGAGTTTGCAGGTATTCACTTTACAGGTTCAACCAGTACGCTTAAAGGTCTGTGGCGTCAGATTACTGCTAACCTTGATCATTATCGTTCATATCCAAAGATAGTCGGTGAAACCGGTGGTAAAGACTTTATTTTTGCACATAGCTCAGCTGATATAAATGAGTTGGCAACTGCAATGATACGTGGGGCTTTTGAGTTTCAGGGTCAAAAATGTTCAGCCGCTTCCCGTGCTTACATTCCGGCTTCGATGTGGCCCCAGGTTAAAAAAGCAGTCACTGAACTGATGTCACAGATTAAAATGGGTGATGTATTAGATCCCAATAACTTTGTAAATGCAGTGATTGACGAAAAATCGTTTGATTCGATCATGAAATACATCGACTATGCAAAGCTTTCAAAAGAAGCAACCATATTAGCGGGAGGAATAGGGGATAAGACAAAGGGATATTTTGTTGAACCAACCCTCATCTTAACGACAGATCCACATTTCAAAACCATGGAAGAAGAGATATTTGGTCCTGTTCTGACTGTTTATGTTTATGAAGACAAAGATTATGAAGCAACACTCAGGATTTGCGATAATACCTCTCAATATGCTTTGACCGGTTCTATCTTTAGCCGCGATCGCAAGGCCATGCTGGTTGCATTTGATGCTTTACGTTATTCGGCAGGAAACTTTTATATCAACGATAAACCAACAGGCGCCATGGTAGGTCAACAACCCTTTGGTGGTGCAAGGGCATCAGGGACAAACGATAAATCAGGTAGTAAAATGAATCTGATGCGTTGGGTTAGTCCCCGTACTATCAAGGAAACATTGGTTCCACCTACTGATTTCAGGTATCCTTATATGACTAAGTAGAGAAAATATTGAAGTTTCCCGATCCCCATACAATTTTATTGGAATTGTTTCAGACAAATGCTTACTTCATTTGTTAGTATGGATATCTAAAAAATTAAACAGCATGAAAACCCTGATTTTTTTCCTGATGGTTTGGGGATTACCATTTATGACAGGTCAAAAGTCATACTCTTTATCTGCCCAGACAATGAACAAGATTAAAGTAGGAAGCCATGTTCCTGAGTTTAAGCTACCCGATCAAAACGGGAAGATTTTTGACATCCAATCAGTTTTTGGGAAAAAGAATCTGGTTATTTATTTTTATCCCAAAGATGAGACTTCCGGATGCACAAAGGAAGCATGTAGTTTCAGAGATAATTTTGATGTATTTAAAATTCATAATGCAGAAATAATAGGTATAAGTGGAGATGGTGTCACAAGTCACAAGCATTTTGCAAATAAGTACCATCTGACATTTACGTTGCTCGCCGACGAAGGAAACAACATACGTAAATTATTTGGCGTGCCCTCAAGCATGATGGGTGCTGTGCCGGGAAGGGTCACTTATGTAGTCAATAAGAAAGGGATTGTTACTCACATTATTAATTCTCTGACTCAACCAGAGAAGCATATTCAGGAGGCAATTACCGCTTTAAAAGATGATTAAAAATAAAGAATTAATATTTTTAACTCCCTTTTGGCCTGATGATTTATTCTTATTCACCATTATGCTCTAACATATCATTCCACGCCTCAATACTCATTCCAATATCGTCAAGCCAGTTTATGAGTACAGAAAATTCATTTTCGTTCAACTCTCCATCACAATTGAATAACTCTGTAGTAGCATAGACCAAATCCTGCATGTTCTCTTTATTAAGTGACTTAATATCTTCAATCGTTCGCTCTCTGCCTCCAACTGAAATATAAGCTAAATACTGATCCCCGGTCATCCCGAATTCCTTATAATATTGACTTATAAAAGCTGATTCAATCTCGCTTATTTTTATTTTCGCATTACTGGCAGCGATAACACTAAAAAAATTAAGAATTGCTAACTTTTGATTTCTTGTTAAGTCATTAAAATAAGCATCTTTAACAAAGTCGAAATCTTCTGGTTTTTTAGACTTTCCCATAGAGAATAAGATTAAAAAGATGATTAAGAATAAAGATGAAATGCAGAATTTATAAAATTACCTATGGACGGACTCCTCCATCCATAGGTTTAAGTTTGTAATGTCAATTTATACTTAAAAGATAATCACAGAATTAACAACAAATTTACAAATACTTCCTTTCCTGAATTTCTGTTTTCCCCTTATTAATACCCAATACAACAGCTTTAAATGAAAACTGTTTAAGATAAGGGGAATCTGATCTCTGTTAACGGAATTTTATGTGGTCGAACAATCCTTAGAAATCAACGACTACCACCGTTTCATTACTTACTATCCAGGCATCATGGCATGAAGGAAGGAGGGAAACATCACAAGGTCGACATTCGAATTCTGTACCGTCATCCATCACGACTTTCAACACTCCAGAAACGTAATATTGGAAGAGTGGAGCCTCACAACTTTTTGTCTTTGCAAAATGGGTTGGACTGAAGTCGACCATCGCTAATCCGGTTCAAAGACAGTCCTTCCAACCGTTGCGCCACCGATTTTGATTATTTCGACATATCCTTTTGGAAATTTGCGAACCTCTTCTGGTTTTCCGAAACTCTTCAATTCTGCCATTTCCAGTATTTATGTCTTTTCCATTATATACCTCCAGTTAGTTAATTGTTTATTATTATGAACCTTCTAACAGATTGATACATTGCGTATATACAATCTATTTTCTGCCAGACTTTATTAAACAAATTAGTTAATCAAAGGTTATTGAATTATTGTTTTTATAAATATTGCAATTTTTTTAAAGCTGAATTTTAATGTTTACATTCACCTCTACTAATGTCAAACCTGGAAATTCTTTTGTCAACATCAATGTTAACCCCAAATAAACTAATGATATAATCTTATTATATTAACTTCAGGCTTCTGCATCTTTTTTAGGTTTGTTAAAAATATTTTCCCACTATCACCATTAGATCTTTTCTTAAAATAGGTTTTGCTATATAATCTGTACAACCAGCTTCTATTGCAAGATCCTTATCTCCTGTAAGTGCAAAGGCTGTTTAACCACCTTGGAATCCAATTGCCTGATTTGTCGGGTAGCTTCATAACCGTCCATTAAGGGCATCCTTATATCCATCAATACCAGATCGATATCAGTATTTTTGTAGTAGGTTTCAAGAGCTTCAATTCCGTTTTGTGCAGTTAAAATTTCTTTATTAAACTTTTGGACAGTATAATTAAGGAGATCTAACGATGTTACATCATCGTCGACAATTAATACTTTGAGATCTTTAATCTGGTTCTCTGTTATTCCGGTTGAAACATTATTTTTAAAAACCATTTGACAATCCTTTTGCATTTTTCAAAGGTATCGATAAGTAAAATATCGATCCTTTGCCTTCTTTACTTTCAACCCAAATTTTTCCACCCAGCATTTCTGCAAAAGCTTTCGAGATGGAGAGACCCAATCCTAAACCTTCAAATTGTCTGGTTTTCGAAACATCAACCTGAATAAACCGGTCAAATATAGTTCGTTTTTTAAAATCAGGAATACCAATACCAGTATCTTTTACTGAAAACTGTAGGTAATCGTCCATCTTATAAATTTCGAATTCTATTGAGCCATGTTTTGTGAATTTAATAGCATTGTCAAACAGGTTAGAAAGAATAGTATTTAATTTTATTTGATCAGTAAATACAGATTCAAAATTTTTGGGTAAATTGTTGTTGAGAGTTAAACCAAGACCTTTAATTTCAGCTTCGACTTTAAAGCGATTGTAAAGGTCACCTGACATCTTATTAATGTTAGTATCTGATGATGTCTGTTTCATTTGTCCTGCCTGAATCTGAGATATCTCAACAATATTGTTGATGGTATCCATGAGCCGGTTAGAGCTGGTATTTATGATGCTGAAATACTCATTTCTTTCAATGTTTGTCAGATTATTGTTTTGCAGCATCGACAAAAATCCAAGAATGCCATTAAAAGGGGTTCGTATTTCATGTGAAATGTTATTCAAAAAAGCTGTTTTGAGTTTGTCGCTTTCCTCTGCTTTTTCTTTGGCAATAATGAGGTCCTCTACCATTTTCTTCTTTTCGGTAATATCTTCTTTTACACCAACAAAATTGGATATTTCACCCTGACTATTTAAAATTGAAGAAATTAAAGCACTTTCCCAATACGTATCTCCGTTTTTCTTTTTATTCTGAAACTCGCCACTCCATTCTTTTCCTGCCAATATTGTATCCCAAAGCACTGTATAAAATTCTTTAGTATGCTTGCCTGATTGCAATATGCGAGGGTTTTTGCCTTTTACTTCGTCAATTGTGTATCCTGTTACTTCTGTAAACTTTGGATTGACGTATTCAATATTGCCATCTATGTCGGTTATAACAACGGTTACAGGGTTTTGTTCAATCGCCCTGTTCAATAACTTTACCTTACTTTCGGCCTTCTTATTAAAGGTGATATTATTCCCAAAACAAGCCACTCCAATAATTTCTGATTCTAAAAAAATTGGATTAAGATTAATCTCCAACCAGGAACAAGCAGAATTAGGGGTTGCGGGTGTATAAAACTCTTTATGGATAGTCTGACCATTTAGGGCTTCCTCATAAAGATCTCTCCAATATGAAATTGTTTCAGATGAAAATAAATTTTTATCCGGAACATCATCTCCATTATGATATATTGCACTCAAAAAAGTCTTCGTGGTATTAAGGAAAGCCTCGTTAGCGGTTATTAACTTAAAATTCCTGTCTACACTCCATATCAGATCATTAGTACTATTTATAATAGCTTCTTTTTCTTGTTTTTCACGTTTGATAGAGACATTTATCTCCCTCAGTTCATTCTCTGCTTGTTTAAGATCTGTAATATCCTGATGCGTTCCTGTCACGGAGATAGGCTCACCATTTGAACCATACTGGATTTCCCCTATTGATAATATATTTTTAAGATTGCCTGTTTCATTGTTGAATATTCGAAATTCAATAGAATTATTTTCTCTCATCCGTAATGATTGCTCCAGCCGCTCCAAAACCATTCCTAAATCCTCGGGGTGAATACAATCGGTCACTTGTTGGAATTTTGGATGACTCCCTAAAGGAAAGCCGAATAGACGTAATCCTTCTTCTGAAGCAGTGAATGTGTTTGTTAGCAAGTCTAATTTCCAATTGCCAACATGTGTAATTCGCTGATTTTTTTTAAGTTCAGCGATTGTTTCCTCGAGTATTTCTTCCGATTTTTTACGTTCAGTGATGTCCACAATGATGCCATGCCATAGTGTGCTTCCATCTGCCATTCGTTCAGGGTGAGCCTGACTCCAGCGCCATGCAAGACCTTTACGGGGAAGTACGACTCTGAATTCGCAATAAAAAATCTGTAAAGTGCGTGCCGATTCCTGAATTGAGTTATAAACGTGGTCGTAGTCATCCGGATGCAACCTTCCGAAAACAGGAGTGGCATCTTCCTGCACTTCTTCAGGTGTCACTTCATAGATTTCATTCATTCCCGGACTTGAGTATGGAAATGCTGATCGCCCATCAGGATATAAACGATATTGATATATTACACCGGGAACCAAACAGGCAAGGTTATTAAGCAAATCGCTGCTATTTACTACTGTATCGGCAGCCTTATTGTATTCGGCCTTGTCTTTATCGTAAAATGATTTTAAGGAATCATACTCTAGCTGTAATTTTAGTAAAGCCTGAGTAAGTTCTTCTTTGGTTTTATCCTTATAAATCATGACTGTAGGTTATCAAAGGTCTTAGATAAATTATAGTTCTTTCGATTTCATCGTATCAGGCTTTTTACAAAAATACTTACCTTTAAATGAAAATTCAAAACAATAGATTCAAATTTCAAATATAACTTCTTAACTTAGCAAAGATATTATATCATAAACTATTTTCAACAAGAATGCTGTTTTTTTTTGTCATGTATTGCATATTATAGTGAGAAGTACTGGTAAATCCTTGATCCATCTTTTAACCTAATATTATAATGTTTTAAGTTCTTGATAAAAAACAGAATTCACTAATAAAGGGAAAAATGAACAAAAGATACATTTTGGCTAAGGTCATTCTGATTGGACTCATTTTCTTGCAGTTTTCCAGTCTGGGGCAGTCCGTAAAAGCTCAGAATAAAACGTTTGAGAATTTCAGATTGCTGGAACAGGACATCACTCAGATTCAACAGGGATATAAAGATGGTAGTTTCACAATTAAATCTGTCGTACAGGCTTATCTGGATAGAATTGTTGAAATTGATAAAAATGGACCCCACCTTAATGCTATAATTGAAGTAAATCCGGATGCCATTAAAATTGCGGAGCGATTAGATAGAGAGATGAAAGCCGGAAAAATCAGCGGTCCACTTCATGGTATCCCTGTGATATTAAAGGATAATATTGATACCCATGATAAAATGTCTACAACTGCCGGTTCCAGGGCTTTGATGGGTTCTCACCCACTCAAAGATAGCTATGTTGCAATGAAGCTAAAAGAGGCAGGTGCAATTATTATTGGTAAAGCCAATTTAAGTGAGTGGGCTAATTTCCGTGGTGAAATGTCTTCAAGTGGCTGGAGTGGAGTAGTTGGACAAACCCGAAATCCGTATATACTAAGTAGAAATCCATGTGGTTCCAGTTCTGGTTCGGCTGTAGCAGTATCTGCTAATCTGACCGTGATAGCAATTGGAACAGAAACGAATGGATCAATTGTTTGTCCATCCAATAATAATGGGATTGTAGGAATTAAGCCTACAGTGGGCCTTATAAGTCGTTCTGGAGTTATACCTATATCTTTTACACAAGATACACCAGGACCGATGGCACGTACTGTCAGAGACGCTGCTATTTGTCTGGGTGCAATGGTAGGAGAGGATTCAGCTGATGAAAAGACGTTGGCAAGTCATGAGAAATATTATAAGGATTACACTCAATTTTTAAAAAAAGATGGTTTACAAGGAAAACGGATAGGCCTATTTACAGCTCCTTTAGGTAAAAACTTCAAAGTAGATGCACTGGTGAAAAGGGCTGTAAGTTTTATAAAAAGTAAAGGTGCAGAAGTAATAGAAATTGCTGATATTTTATCCGAGAAGGTTGATGGCTACTCTCTTGAGATAATGCTTTATGAATACAAAGATGGATTGAATAAATACTTTAAATCCCTGGGACCTAAAGCACCGGTTAAAAGTCTTGAAGAGCTGATAGCATTTAATAAATCGGATTCAATTGAATTGAAATATTATAATCAAAAATATCTGGAACAGGCTCAGCAAAAAGGAGATTTGACCACTAAGGAATATCAGGATGCATTGGCGAAAATGTTTAAAGGAAGTAGAGAAGAAGGGATAGACAGGGTAATGAATAAATATAATCTGGATGCAATTATGGCTCCAACCGGAAATCCTGCATGGTTAACAGATTGGACGAATGGTGATAACTATCAGGTTGACAGTTCTTCCCCTGCAGCTATTGCCGGATATCCAAATATTACAGTGCCTATGGGATTTATTGATGAGTTGCCCGTTGGAATATCTTTTTTTGGAAGAGCCTGGAGTGAGCCGCTTCTACTTGAGATTGCCTATTCTTATGAAATCGGAACAAACTATCGTAAGGCTCCCCGCTTTCTGACTCCATCTGAGTAAAACTTATAAGGAGATAGTTTAATCATTATTAAATCTTATCCTTTCCAAGCGAATCGAAATATGAGCCAATTTAACTTATAATTAGTTCAAGAGGTATGAACTATTGTTTGAGTGCAAAATAGATTCTGATATTACATCCTGCCCTTTAACGCTTTTTAATCTCGTTTGAGTAAAATTCCCCGAAGCTCTGCTTCGAAAGGAAAATGTTTTCAGTGAATACCTCGTCAGCTCTGCTGCGAGGTAGTTTATTTTATCCTTTTTTTTTAGAAGTATCTCATAATCTTATTATTAAGAATATTTATAAATAATATATAGCCTTCCTTTTTTACAATTGCATACTTTTTGTCTAGTACTATATCAGAAACATCTTTAAAAAGATAGACATGACAGCAATTGGCAACTATTCAGTCGGGTTTAACATTGAGCGATTAGTTTCATAATTTGCAATGGGTTTTGATTGTTTTTAATTGCAGTATCAATGACAGAACTGATTGCAGCATACCCTCTGGCCCCTTCAATGGATTTAAAGAAGCCACTGATTTTTAGTTTGATTTTAAAATTTCTAATCGCTCTTTCAGAACCATTGTTATCCGGTGGAACATCTTTGTGAAGAAGGAAATAAAAGACATGGTCAGCGTATTTAACCATTCTTTTTTCGCAATGCTGTCAGTTCATCCAGATCTTTGTTCGTCGGTTCATTGAGCAAATCCGAAAACGAGTACAAGATTTCATCCACATTTACTTTTGTAATGCTGTCAGACTTTCTTAGATTCAAAGACTTGACAATCAAATCCGACATATGCTCTGCCCAGGTATCATTTTTATACCTCTCTTTCAGAAAGGTAAGCTCTCTTAACAAATGAGCAGTACAAAGTAGATGAGAACCAGCATCGGTCTTGAAATAAGAAGCCCAGCAATCAGTGACCAAAACATTGTTTTGAAAACCTTCAGGCATTATTTTCTCACTTGCATTGAACCCCCTGTTTAGGTTTATCGCGATAAAGGTTGCTTTAGCATGCTGGAATGTCCAGGCCCAATTGTTTTTACCATTAATGTTTACTCCGGTTTCATCCGCACCTATCACATTATTTTTCAAGACATTTTGCCGGATACTTTCATAAACAACAGCGGCCTTCTTTTTCACTTTATTCAGAATATAATCAATACCTCCGGTACTAATTGGCAGACTAAACACATCCGTTAAAAACTCTGCCGACCGCATTACTGGTAAGCATTGTCTTATACTCATATAAGCAGTTAAAGCCTGCACATTTTTCCTATAATTAACAGGTGCAGAAACTCCCAAAGGATTAGTTGTCTTGTCATTTGAAGACAAAGAACAACATTATAATTGAAATACAAAAATTATTAAACCATTAGTTATCACCACCAAACATCTGTTATTGTTAACAACATTGAAAAAAAGAAAACTGACCTCCTGAGATTTAAATAGAGTGATTTACAACAATAAAACACCATCAATCAAAACCTAAAGGGGTTATTGAGTTTAAAAATAATATTATTGTTGTTCAATTATCCAAGAATAAGTCGTTAATTTTATCGACTGAATGGTTATTTATTATTTATCAAGAATTTTCTTTTTTCTGGCATTATATTCTTCTTCAGTAAGTATTCCTCTATTCTTTAGATCAAATAATTTTTCAATTTCAGTAGCCACTTCAGTAATAGTTTGATTTTGTGTACTATTTGAAAACGCCTTTGCTAATTCTTGAGACTGAGTTAAAATCTGAGACTTTTTATACTCTTCCTGCATGAGTGTTATAGTGTCTTTAAGTTCTTTTGGCTTTTCTACTGTATGATATGTAGTTGAACCAATTTCTGCTGCTGTTTGAATTTGTACATTTCCATAATTAAACACTCTTCCCAATACGGATTGATTATACGTGATATTATTAATTTTATCTAAAGGACTTTCTTTTGAATTGTGAGAAAATACCCCAAACTCATCGATAACGCGCAAATTGGTGATAACCCAAAGATTGTATTTCCTTTGAACAATTTCATAACCCAAATAACAAACAAGCACAACAGGGATTAGATAGCTATAGTTGCCAATTAGAATCCCAAGAATAATTCCAACAACTACCATTATGATAGGCCCGATTAATACAAACCAATGAGGTCTAATCGTGAGAACCACATTTTCATCTTTTTTTAATGCTGTTATCATAGTGTTTAATTTTTGTGTTTCAAATATGAAATACTTTTTACAAAAATTGGCGTAATGATTAATCGCAGGTTAAAGATTGCTTTCCTGTCAAGTTACACCGACCTTATGAAAGCAATCTATATATTTTGTTATTTTATGTTTTTTCCGAAATCGATACATGAAAAGATAAGATTTTCTTTTATAATACGTAAACAACAATTTAACTATGTAGTTGTATAAAGGTAGATTATTTATTTTAATAAAAGTAAGAGAAATCCCGTGTTATTTCAAGAAAACCATACGTAACATATAATTGTGGTTATTTCTTTTTTTTATGTGCTTAAAAACCTGTTATATTACGATTTTGACTAACTTTATGCTGTTTCTGAATTTAAAGTTGATTTTGATTTCCACATAAAATAATAAACCATTCCGGGTAACAATCATGAGTTGATTAGTAAGCCGGTTTGGAAATTAATTGTTATACCATTTAAGGTTCCTATAAACTTAAAAAAGGCTCCGAAAAGATACCTAAAAGCCTCCTAATATTATCCTCTACTTTATACCTTCTTGGTAGTTACTTGGTATATACTACATCCATACTATGTCTGTGTGATCGAAAGATGTACCAAGTGAAAACCAGGAACAGGTATACTCAGATTAAAGCTGAGGGGAGTTTTTGGATAATATTTGATTTTGAATTGGCTGATTTTAGATTCATCAAATGCTTGATTTATAAAACGATTTACCAACTTATATTGAAAAACTTATCCTAGTACCCGATACGTTTTCCAAGGTCTTTAATACTTATGGTGATCATTTTACCGATAGGTTTTTTATTTCGATATGTTAATACCCTGAACAGGTCAGCATTTTTTGGAATATCTAACGTATCGTTATATTTTGGAGAGAAATTGTCGGGGTATGTACCATCAAATGTATAATAGATATCCAGATTTTTTAACTCAGTGTTGAGTGCAATCCGCATGGACTTATGAACTGTGTCTTTAACGGGTTGTATTGAGGCATCAAAAACACTTCGAGAATAGTTTATTTCAGCTACATCATATCGTGCGAAATTGACTTCTACACGTTGAATAAAGTTATCCCAGTTTCTCTTTCCTTTTGGCGACCAAAGCACTTCAGCTAATGCAAAAGCCCGTGGCCATGTCATATATTCTGCTTGACGGTAATTTGGTACCGACTCTGTCCAAAGATTACCTTGTCCACCCAGAATTAATGAAGTATCGGCAACTTCAATTGGAACAGGTTCAAAATTATAACACCTGGTTAAAGTGAGTTTGGAGTAAGTTGGTGGTTCTACTGCTGGATCACCCTGGTAAAGATCCAGGTAACAATTACTGGTAGGTGTCATCACCACGTGGTGATTCATTTTAGCCGCCTGAATACCGCCCTGCATCCCTCTCCACGACATTACTGAAGCTTCAGGTGCCAGACCACCTTCCAGTATTTCGTCCCATCCCATCAATTTCTTTCCTTTTGACTGAATGATTTTTTCCAACCGTTTAATGAAATAGCTCTGTAGCTCTTCTACTGTGTTGAGCTTTTCATCCGCCATTCGTTTTTTGCATTTCTCACAGTCTTTCCAAAATCCCTTAAAACATTCATCGCCGCCAATATGGATATACTGTCCGGGAAAAAGAGCTGCCACTT
>Ga0209125_1002341_pt1 | contig 14793 bp, 15 predicted proteins | sample BarGraIncub1131A_FD_184503 | JGI IMG/M metagenome (GOLD analysis project Ga0209125, IMG submission 184503) | Arctic peat soil microbial communities from Barrow, Alaska - Barrow Graham LP Incubations 11-31A (SPAdes) (version 2) | ecosystem: Environmental > Terrestrial > Soil > Wetlands > Peat... | reverse complement strand
TCGTTGCACTACCATTGTCCCAAGCAATTATCGTACCCAGTCGCTGTTCACGATTTTCCACAACTGGTGTATCAAGATTAATTTTCACAATTACATTCCCCCTCCGTAAATAAAATAGTTTTAAATTTGTAAATCACTATTATAAATTTCCAGCAGCTTTCGTTCCTATTACTCCAGTTTCTAAATCAAGCAATGTATCTGCCCATTTGGCTGCCCAATCTCTTAGCTCCTGCACTCCAAGTGGTGAAGGCGTTTTTGACTGTACATGTTCATTAATTTTCGTTGCAAGCCTATTATAAATTTTAGCTTGTTCTGAATTCGGTGCATTCTCAATTGTAGTTTTACCATGAAGTTCGCTTTGCGTTACTGTAATAGATCTAGGCACATATTCCATTATTTGAGTATTTGTTACTCTTGCAAAATCATCAACAATGTCCTTTGCATAAGGTGTATTAATGGAATTTGCTATAATACCGCCAAGCAAAGCTCCACCAGACTTTGAGTATTTCTGAATTCCTTTAAATAGATTATTTGATGCATATACTGACATGAAATCCGATGATGAAACTGTAAATACATGTTCTGCTATGCCCTCTCTTATTGGTACTGCAAACCCTCCGCAAACAACATCTCCTAGAACATCATATATAACATAGTCTAAATCTAGTTCTTCAAATACTCTTTGCTGTTTAAACAATTGAACTGCAGTTATAATTCCTCGCCCTGCACAACCAACTCCTGGAGCGGGTCCCCCTGCTTCAACGCAATAGATTCCATTAAATCCTCGAAACAATACATCATGTGCCTTTACTGAATTTTTTTCTCTTAAAGTATCTAATACAGTAGGAATATAATCTCCACCTCTTAAGGTATTTGTAGAATCACTTTTAGGGTCACAACCAAATTGCAAAACTTTATATCCTTGTTTTGATAATGCCGCACTAATATTTGAAGTTGTTGTTGATTTACCTATACCACCTTTACCATATATCGCTATTTGTTTAATTTTTTTTGCCATTTTTACCACTCCTATTTCTTTTATTTATTCTAATTGCTACTTTTATCAATGTTTAAATAATATTTAATTAATTTCTTTAGAGCATCCTCAATAATATCATGAACATCAAAAACATCTATCCCTTTTGTTTTCAATGCCACAGCAGCACCATTACCAATTTGACTTACCAAAACTGCTCTTATGCCTTCAAGTGCTTCCACTGCAGACATTAGTTTATTTTCCTCATGTTCTCCATGATTACAGAAAGCTTGAGTATCTAATAACTCTATATATCTAAAATTATCCTTTTCCACTTCAAAAATCAAAAACTTAGTAGCTCGTCCAAAATGTTGATTTACAACCTTTCCATCACTACTTGCAACAGCTATTTTGTACGACATATAATCACCTCTACTTTATTAATATTACAGCTCTTTACTTACCTGCCATCGGCTTTCCTCCCTTTGTCAATTTCAAATACTCCTTGTCTAATTTTCATTTACATCACTTTAAAAATTTCAGTAAAAATATCCTCTTCTTTTCATAAAAGAAGAGGATAAAATGCATAAATTACCCATGCAAGGGTTCACTTTAATAGCACCTTCACTCATCTTTCAGAAAAACATTCTGACGGACTTAGCACCTGTCATGTCAAAAACCATGTGGTTGCTGAAACTTCATCGGGCCAGTCCCTCAGTTTCTCTAGATAAGAACAATATTAAATTTTAATTTCTGCAATTTTAGGTTGATTGAGGTTCATTATACTTACTACTTTTTCAAATGTCAATAGAACAATCAAATTGTTTTAACCAATTATTTTAACGACATTTCAGAAGGAAAGTCTCCCACTTCTATAAGGTGGAGGATAACAATTGAGAATTGTTATCTACCCCCAGAGACCTACCCAGAGGATATATACTTTAACAAAAATAAAACTTTAGTGGGCGTCTAAATCTCCTTCTGAAGTCGTTAATACTGCAGCTCCGCAGGAGATGATTTAATCATAAAACATATGAATATTTATTTATCCTAATAATAAACTTTCGACACTAGACCACGCACGTTTGGAGTATATAGTTTTTATACCAAGTCTTTTAGACTCTTTTTTTACATGATTACTTACTCCATGACTAACATAATCAGTCAAAACTAAAATCAAATCTATACCCTTAGGAATTGCAATACATTTATGTTTGTTCTTACGTCCACTTATGTGTTTAGCTACACAATATCCATATTTACAGAGATTACAATTTATTATTTCAATATTATCTCCACCTACAACTAACATACGCATAACCCAACCGTTAAAGAATTCTTTATAACACCTTTTCTTACAACGGTTTTCACCACCTTTCTCCCTAAGACATTTATTTGAAATTTCAGTTTATTTAATTCCTATAATTCCTATTATATTACTATGTATTGCGATAATATGCAAGATATTTATAATAAAAAATAACTTTAATACAATCGCCACGTTTTTACCATGTCGCATTACACAAAATTATATTGACATTATAACCATAAACTGATAAAATAATTATTAAACATATCATTCATATATGATTACTATATATCTTTTTTTATGATCTTTAGTGTACGCGAAAGATTTTTATATTGCTTTTTTTAAGGTAAGAAGAAAGGAGGAATAATTCCATTTGAAGTTAATATAATACCCTTAGGCACGTAGATGAATGATGCTATCAATTTTTCATATGATATTGATATTTAAAAATAAGGTTAAGTATGCTTGTAAACAGCAAGATGGGTGAATTCTATTTAGGTAACTATTGTACAAGATATAAAAGATATGCAATACGTAAAAGGCATACTTTTTTAACTGTATGCCTTCCTCAAATTTTAAATTTTTGTACAAATATATTAAGATTTGTAATATATCCATTTTGTAAAATAGTAAAAATTATTTTTGAGCATATCACACCTATAATAATTCCTGATATTACATCCGTTGGGTAATGAACATATAAATATAATCTTGATAATGCTATTAAGAATGCTATTAACATAAATAACAATTTATATTCCGTAAAGTACATAGATAGCATTTCTGCAGCAGCAAAGGATGATAATGTATGCCCTGAAGGAAAGGAATAAGATTTTGGCTTTAAACTAATCGCGTTTATATTTTCCAACTTATTGCAAGGCCTAACTCGTCTTACTATATGTTTTATTATTCCTTCTCCAACAATTGTACTTATAATTAATGTTAAAATTATTGAATTTCCAACTACTCTATATGGTTTGTCTAATATTAAAATAATGGCTATTAGGATCCAAATAACTCCTAGATTACCCATAACTGTTGTTATTGGCATTATAATATCTAAGTATTTGTTATGTACATAACGTTTGATAATATTTAGAATATAATTATCAAATTTAGCTATATTTTTCTCAATATTAATATACACCTAACCGCCTCTTTCTCTTATATGCTTGCCTTTATTATTTTTTGTTTTATTAAACAAATAAATAATCTTACAAATATATTATATATTTGTAAGATTAAAAACAGATTAAAAATTTCTTAGATATATCTTAATATTTGTGAAATCCTACAACAAAAAGCACCTAGATAACAGATAAATCTGAAACCTAGATGTTTAATATAACAGTTATTTTTGTTCCGATGCCTTCTTCACTTTCTACATTTATAATTCCATTGTGTACATCCACAATCAACTTAGCAATAGATAGTCCAAGTCCAGTGCCCCCTTTTTCTTTAGATCTGGATTTATCTACAGTATAAAATCTTTCAAAAATATTTTGGATTTCATCTTTTGGTATTCCTATTCCGCTATCACTTACAGTGATTTTTACTGTTTTACTTTCAATCTCTGAATTTATATCAATTTTCCCTTTTGAGGGCGTAAATTTAATACTATTATCGATTAATATCCTAATCATCTGCTTCATCATTTTATAATCTGCAAATATATTAACAGAATCATTTTTATAACTTGATATTATGTGGGTATGATCTATAAGTTTAGTTTCTGTAATAACTTCACAAATGAGATTATTAAGGCAAAAGTTTTTTTTCTCTAACCTTTGATTTGGGCTATTACCCTTTGCAATAAATAATAGTTTTTCAACTAAATCTTCCATATTACGTGCTTCTAGCTTAATAGCATGAATAGACTTTTCTAAGGCTTCTCTGTCATCTTTTCCCCATCTATCAAGTAGGTTTGAATACCCTTGAATAACTGCAATAGGCGTTCTAAGCTCATGAGATGCATCGGATACAAACTGAATTTGCCTGTCAAAAGCTTCCTGAAGTCTATCTATCATTCTATTAAAAGTATTTCCCAGTCTTTTAAGTTCATCATCAGGGCCACTGACCATGATTCTTCCCTTTAAATTATTAATGCTAATATTATCAGCAGCTTCAGTTATTTGATCAATGGGTCTTAACATTTTTTTGCTTATACTGTAACCTAATAGAATTGAGACAATACTACCTATAAGATCTGCTATTGCCATCAAAATGAATAGAATTTTCATGAAATCATACTCATTATCCATATCCTTCACTATTTGAATATACACTACTCCATATTTTTTAGTTTCAATTTTCAAACTTTTATATACCAAGTGTTTATCATCTTGTTTAACATGTGTTATTTTATCAAAAGGAACTTTCACTATAATATTATAATTAAATTCATTTGTTTCATTTAGAACCTTCCCATCTCCTTTAAGTATTCTTATTGATACATTTTGTTTAGATGGAACATCTGAAACAATTTCTTTACCCGATAAATTCAAATTATCATTTTGTGACTTAACTTTATCTAACACCATAATTTTAACATCTTCTATTTGTTTATTTGCCTGACTATACAAGTAATATTTTATTCCATATAAAATAGAGGCATTTAAAATCAGTAATACTATTGAGAACATTAATGCATAAACTATAGTTAATTTCAGTGAAATCTTTGCACTCTTAAAAATTTTAAAATCATAATTAGTCACCTTTGACAACATATCCTACACCTCTTATGGTAGTTATAAGTTTATCCTCGAACCCATCATCTATTTTACTTCGTAAATATCTTATAAAAACATCTACTACATTGGTATCCCCTAAGTAGTCATAACCCCACACCTTCTCAATTAATTGAGATCTTGTAAGCACAACATTTTTGTTTATTAATAAGATTTCTAAAAGATCAAATTCTTTTTTTGTAAGTTCAATTTCTTTGCCACTCCTAATAACCATATGTGCTTTATTATCCAAAACAATATCTTTTACCTTAATTTCATTAGTATTCTTGCTTATAGATGTATTTCTTTTATATACTCTAATTCTTGCCAGTAGTTCCTCTATTGCAAATGGTTTGGTGAGATAATCATTCGCACCAACATCTAGTCCTAAAACCTTATCTGATATATCGCTTTTTGCCGTAAGCATAATTATAGGTACCTGAGAAAACCCCCTTATTCTTCTACAAACCTCAATTCCATTAATACCAGGAATCATAATATCAAGAAGTATTAAGTCATACTCATTTTGATGTGCTATATTTAAACCTTCTAGTCCATTATAGGCCACATCAACTTTATATCCCTCATGACTTAGTTCCATTTCAACAAACATTGACATCAGCTTTTCGTCTTCCACTAATAGAATTTTAAAATCCTTCAAAATAGCACCATCCTTCTATAGTAAAATATAATTAAATATTATTCCCTAGGAATTTTTTTTACTACTACCTTCTGATTGTATTTTAGGCAGTATTCGATAGACCTCCAACAAAATAATATTTATAGTCAACCAAATTCCTCCAAAAATATATCCTGCATAAACATCACTTGGATATTGGGTTTGAAAAAATATTGGATTTATTCCTGCAAATATACAAATAAATAAAGTTATAATTACTACTGCCGTTCTAGCCCAAGCTCTCTTTACATGGCAAATAATTAAAAAAGCTAAAAATCCATAGACTACAATTGCCATTAATGATTGATTGCTTGGGAAAGTGTATTGCCCATTAGCAATTATACTTATTGATGAAGGTCCTAAACGTTTAAAAATATTTCTTAGAATAACTTGTAGGATTTCCCCGCCACCAATTACTATAAATATAAACTCAATCTCAAGAATTCTATTTCTATTTCTTCTTATAATCCATATTAATGCCAGAATAGTAAGTGGCACTAACAATTTAATTGAAGTTATTAATTCAAACAATCCAATTAAATGTGACCAATTTAAAGGGAAAATGACTCTTACTAAAAATGATACTACAATGTCAAATTGGTCAAATTCATGTGCTAAATAATCTTGTATTACACCAATTACAAGAAGGTCAAATCCTAAAAAAGCAACAGCGACAAAAGCTACAGCTACTTTCATTCTTCCCATAGAGTGAAATGTAATTAGAGTTTTATTTAAAATATTATATGTATAGTCCATTATTTGAACCTTATGATTTCTATAGGCATAAATAATAATAAAAGTAATAGATACAACTAAACTACCTATAATCAAATATCTGGATATATAATTGTGAAACTTTTGCCAGTTTGGTCCAAGAAGCCTACCTAATGAAATAAAAGTAGAGGTCCATATCAAAGCTCCAAAATATGCATTTAAACCAAATCTTTTATAAGAAATTTTTGTTATGCCTGAAAAATACCCTGTAATATGCCTAACCCCAGGGATAAAATATGCTAATATTAATAATTTATTACCTGATGATTCAAACCACTTTGATGTTTTTTCCATTTGCTTCGGCCCAAGATGAACATATGAACCATATTTTTCGAAAAATTTTGTTCCTAATTTAGAACCAACAAAGTAGGATATAGTAATACCTACTATTACTCCAGTCGTAGCTACAATGATACTAAGAATCCAGTTCATCTTAGATTGATAAACGAGAAAACCACAGTATGTCATCATTAACTCACCCGGAAGAGGGAATGCAATTAACTCAAGCACTAGAGCACTAAACAAAATAATATATCCATAATTATTAATTAATCCTATTACGAAATGCAAAATATAACCACCTATCTTCAGTATATACAATATAGTATAATCCTTATTTTTTTTAAATTCTATAAATATTTTAAAAAATTGATTATTCTTAAAATATTTATAAATACAAAAAGGACTAATGACAATTACTAATCATAAGCCCTTTTGCCGCTAACCCAAACATCACAACACATCCTTAACCTACCTATATCTACAATATATCCTAATATTATGTAGATATTATGAAGAAGTAGTGATTATTTGCTTATATTACGCTAACCTTATTAACCAACTTTCCTATACTTTGAATATAACACTCTACAATATCTCCATTTTCTAAAAATTTAGGTGGGTGAAATCCCATACCAACACCACTTGGTGTTCCGGTGCAAATTATATCACCTGGTTTTAAAGTTAATCCTTTTGATAAATCACTAATTATGCATGGTATATCAAAAATCAAATTTTTAGTATTTGAATTCTGCCTTAATTCACCGTTAATGCTTGATCTAATATTTAATTCCACAGGAAATGGAATCTCATTTTTATGTACTATACATGATCCCATAGGACAAAATGTGTCTAAGCTTTTTCCTTTGAACCATTGTGTATGCTTTCCCTGCAAATCTCTAGCTGAAACATCATTGACTATTGTGTATCCAAAAATATATTCTTCTGCATGTTCAGGTTTAATATTAATCCCTTTTTTCCCAATTACTATAGCTAACTCAACTTCATAATCCACTTGAGTTGTTACCTCAGTAGAAAATTTAATCATCTCTCCATTTCCAATTGCAGGAGACGCTACCTTAGTAAAATATATAGGAAAATCCGGAATACCTGAATCAGATATTTTAGTCATTTTTATTTCCTTGACATGGTCTATATAATTTTTACCAAGACAAAATATATTTCTTTTGGGATTTGGTATTGGGGCAAGTAATTTAATTGAATCTAATAACACAAAATTAAAATCATTGCTTTTAATAGCAGTTTCAATTTTGACCATTGTATTTGTGTCAAATTTTTCTATTAGTTCAATCATAGAATTAACATTAGTTCTACCTATAGAATTAAGTACCTCATTTACAAGTATAACCTTTTCCCCAATATTAATTCCTACAGTTTCTTCTTCATTATTCATGTAAGTAACAAATTTCAAAATTATGATTCTCCTTTCAATTGATTCTTTTGAATCATTTAATCAAGTATTAATATTATTATAACAAAAAATAAAAAAGTAGATCAACTAAATATGACTAAGTTGGTCTATCTTTTTTAAATTTTAAATATTATCATTTATCATAGCGAAGAGCATCTCGACCTTCAGCACCATTACTAATTCGGATAATATTTTTCACATCATAAATAAATATCTTTCCATCACCCATTTTACCTGTGTGCAGTACCTTTTGTGCTGTTTCCACAACCAGTTCTACTGGAATATCACAAACCACTATTTCTACTTTTATTTTAGGTAGAAGATTAATATCTAAAGCGAGTCCTCGATAAAATTCTTTATGACCCTTTTGCATCCCACATCCTAAAACGTTAGACACAGTCATGCCGCTAACACCAATTGCATTTAGAGCTTCCTTTAATTCCTCAAATTTCCTTGAAGAAGTAATAATATCTACCTTTGAAAATTTTTCGTCCATGTTCCTGCCCCCTTTTATTTAATAAATATTCGACATAATTACTTAGTGAGTTAAATATCTATCCCACCATAAGCCTCTTCACCATGTAGAGAAACATCTAATCCATCCATTTCTTCTTCACTTGTTACTCTTAAGCTCATAAATTTACCCATAATTTTCAATATAATAAATGTCATAATTGCTGCGTATGCAATTGTTGATACAACTGCTATTAGTTGAATTCCTACCAATTTAATATTACCATACATCAATCCATTTGCGCCAGCAGAATTTATAGCCTTTGAAGCAAAAACACCAGTAGCTATTCCTCCCCAAATCCCACCAATTCCATGACATCCAAAAGCATCTAACGAATCATCATAGCCGAGTTTTTGTTTAACTATCGTTACGCAATAGAAACATAGTGCTCCTCCGATTCCACCTATTATTAATGAAGCCATAGGACTTACAAAACCTGCGCCTGGAGTTATTGCTACAAGTCCTGCAACCATACCACTTGCAATACCCAGGGACGTAACCTTTCCTCTGGAAACTATCTCACATATACTCCAAGCTACAATACCAGCTGCAGCAGATGTATTAGTTGTAATAAATGCATTTAACGCTACACCATTTATCGCTAGTGCGCTTCCAGCATTAAATCCAAACCATCCAAACCACAAAATTCCAGCGCCGAGCATTGTCATAGGAATATTATGGGGAGTAATTGTTTTCAGCTTTTTTCTCCTTCCTATTACGATTGCTGCAACAAGTGCTGATATACCCGAACTTATTTCAACAACATTTCCACCCGCAAAATCTAATACTCCTAAATTTCTAAGCCATCCGCCAGCACCCCATACCCAATGTGTAATTGGATCATAAACTATTAGTGACCATAGCAAAATGAATACCGAAAATGCAAAAAATTTCATTCTCTCTGCAATTGCTCCTGAAATTATTGCAGGAGTAATTATTGCAAACATAAGCTGAAATAACATAAATAATGATTGTGGAATCGTAGCTGCATAATTAGCATTTGGAAGAAATCCTACTCCTTGCAATCCAAGAAATTGAAAGCCGCCAATAAATCCAGCAAAATCTTTCCCGAAACATAATGAATATCCTATTACAACCCATTGAATTGATACAATAGCCATTGCTGCATAACTATGTATTGTAATACTAAGTACATTTTTCCGTCTAACCATTCCCCCATAAAACAATGCGAGCCCTGGTGTCATTAACATTACTAATGCTGTTGAAAAAATTATAAATGACGTATCTGCTGCATTTACTGCATTCATAGTAATCCCTCCTAAATTAAATATTATTCCTGTATGTATAAAAAACACATTGTAGTTACAATGAATTTTTACTTATCACCAAACGTCATTTTACTTAATTTTGCGACAAAAGTCAAGTTTTTTTCATCCTATAACAAATTTGTATATTTAACCATAATGATAAACTTTGAGCGTATTTTTATGATAATTCCATAAATATAACCTATAATCAGTTTTATTTATTTTTTTCTCATATTATATTAAAAAATATATTTTTGCATCTTTCTCTTCAACGTGATTCATTATTTATATAAAAATAGATCAACTTAATACAATTAAGTTGATCTATTACTACTATATTTTAAGTTTAATTATTTATTTAAATTAAATACTTATTCCGCCATAAGCCTCTTCGCCATGAAGTGAAACATCTAATCCGTCACTTTCTTCTTCACTTGTCACTCTTAAACTCATAAATTTACCTATTACTTTTAATATAATAAAGGTCATTATAGCTGAGTATGCAACGGTTGCTAGAATTGCTATTAGTTGAATTCCAACTAATTTAATATTACCATATATTAACCCATTTGCACCAGCAGAATTTATAGCCTTTGAAGCAAAAATACCAGTAGCTATTCCTCCCCAAATTCCTCCAATTCCGTGACATCCAAAAGCGTCTAATGCATCATCGTAACCAAATTTTTGTTTAACCACCGTTACGAAGAAGTAGCATATTATGCCTCCAAATCCACCTATAATTAATGAAGCCATAGGACTTACAAAACCTGCTCCTGGAGTTATTGCTACAAGTCCTACAACTATACCACTTGCAATACCAAGAGACGTAACTTTTTTTCTAATAATTAGCTCACATAAACACCAAGTAAGTCCACTCGCCGCAGCAGAAGTATTAGTTGTAATGAATGCATTAAGTGCTACACCATTTACTGCTAATGCACTACCTGCATTAAATCCAAACCATCCAAACCACAAAAGTGCAGCTCCAAGTAGTGTCATAGGAAGATTGTGAGGAGTAATTGTTTTTAATTTTTTCCTTTTTCCTATCATAATCGCTGCAACAAGCGCCGATACACCTGAGCTTATATGAACAACATTTCCACCTGCAAAATCTAAAGCTCCTAAGTTTCTAAGCCATCCACCATAACCCCATACCCAATGTGCAATTGGATCATAGACTAATGTAGACCAAAGTAAAACGAATACTGCAAATGCAATAAATTTCATTCTCTCGGCTATTGCTCCTGAAATTAAAGCAGGTGTAATTATTGCAAACATAAGCTGAAATAACATAAATACTGATTGTGGAATCGTACCCGCATAATTGGCGTTGGGAAGAAATCCTACTCCCTGCAATCCAAGAAATTGAAAATTACCAATAAATCCGGCAAAATCTTTACCAAAACATAATGTATACCCTATAAGCACCCATTGAATTGATACAATAACCATTGCTGCATAACTATGTACTGTAGTACTAAGAACATTTTTTTTCCTCACCATCCCACCATAAAATAAAGCGAGTCCTGGTGTCATTAACATTACCAATGCTGTTGCAAAAATTATAAATGACGTATCTGCAGTATTTACTGCGTTCATAAAAATTCCCCCTTATTTAAATATTATTCCTAAATTCAAAAAAATTCACATTGAGTAACAATGAATTTTATATATCATCAAAAGTCATTTTACTTAATTTTTCGACAAAAGTCAAGTTTTTTTTATTACATAAATAAAATTATTTATTTTACTATAACGCTTAATTTTGAGGATATTTGCCCTATAATGACGTATATAGAACTTATAACCATTTTTATTTTTTTATTTTATATGATATATAAAAATCAAATTCCTGCATCTGCTCTTCAACCTGGTGCATTGTTTTATGTAAAAAAAATAGATCAACTAAGATAATTAAGTTAGTCTAATGAAATATCATTTTATTTACAATAAAAAAATAGACCAACTTAATATCATTAAGTTGGTCTATTTTTCTTAAATTTTAAACTTTATCTTCAGTATAACGCAGTGCATCACGACCTTCAGCGCCATTACTAACTCTTATAATATTTTTCACCTCATAAACAAATATTTTTCCATCCCCCATTTTCCCTGTGTGTAGTACTTTTTTTGCAGTTTCCACAACCAAGTCTACAGGAATGTCACAAACTACTACTTCTACTTTTATCTTAGGTAGAAGATTAATATCTAAAGATAACCCACGATAAAATTCTTTATGCCCCTTTTGAATTCCGCATCCTAAAACATTAGACACAGTCATGCCACTAATACCAATTGCATTTAGCGCTTCCTTCAATTCCTCATATCTACTTGAAGAAGTAATAATATCAATCTTTGAAAATTTTTCATCCATGCTCATACCTCCTTAAATTTTATATTATAAATTAATAATTTTAGTGAGTTAAATATCTATCCCACCATACGCCTCTTCACCATGAAGAGAAACATCTAATCCGTCACTTTCTTCTTCACTTGTTGCTCTTAAACTCATAAACATACTTATTACTTTTAATATAATAAAGGTCATTATAGCTGAATATGCAATAGTTGCTACAATTGCTATAAGTTGAATTCCTACTAATTTAATATTACCATGTATTAAACCATTCGCTCCAGCTGAATTTATAGCCTTTGAAGCAAAAATACCAGTAGCTATTCCTCCCCAAATTCCTCCAATTCCGTGACATCCGAAAGCATCTAATGCATCATCATAACCTAATTTCGGTTTAACCACCGTTACGAAGTAATAGCATAGAACTCCTCCAAATCCGCCTATTACTAATGAAGCCATAGGACTTACAAAACCTGCTCCTGGAGTTATTGCTACAAGTCCCACAACTATACCACTCGCAATACCAAGGGAAGAAACTTTTTTTCTAACAACTAGCTCACATATAGCCCAAGCTAATGCTGCAGCTGCAGCTGAGGTATTAGTTGTAATAAATGCATTTAATGCTACACCATTTACTGCTAATGCACTACCTGCATTAAATCCAAACCATCCAAACCATAAAAGTGCGGCTCCAATTAGCGTCATAGGAAGATTATGAGGAGTAATTGTTTTTAATTTTTTTCTCTTTCCTATTACGAGAGCTGCAACAAGTCCTGATACACCAGAACTTATATGAACAACATTTCCACCTGCGAAATCTAAAGCTCCTAAATTTCTAAGCCATCCGCCAGCACCCCACACCCAGTGTGCAATTGGGTCATAAACTAATGTAGACCAGAGTAAAATGAATATCGCAAATGCAATAAATTTCATTCTCTCTGCAATTGCTCCTGAAATTAAAGCTGGAGTAATTATTGCAAACATAAGCTGAAATAACATAAATACTGATTGTGGAATTGTAGTTGCATAATTAATGTTTGGAAGAAATCCTACTCCTTGCAATCCAAAAAATTGAAAATTACCAATAAATCCAGCAAAATCTTTTCCAAAACATAATGTATACCCTATAAGCACCCATTGAATTGATACAATAACCATTGCTGCGTAACTGTGTACCGTAGTGCTAAGCACATTTTTTTTCCTTACCATTCCACCATAAAATAAAGCAAGTCCTGGTGTCATTAACATTACTAGTGCTGTTGCAAAAATTATAAATGACGTATCTGCAGCATTTACTGCGTTCATAAAAATCCCCCCTATTATAATATTATTCCTAGAAATTAAAAATTCGTATTGTAGTCACAATGAATTTTTGCTTACCGTTAGAAGTCATTTTACTTAATTTTGCGACAAAAGTCAAGTCTTTTTATTTTATTATAAAAATGTCATATTTGGTGATAGCATTAGATAAACACCGTGTACATGTGAAAATCCCATACATATGGCCTCTAGATATCTTCACTTATTTATTTTGTATGATATTGAAAGGTTACATTTTTGCATGTTTATTTTCATATAGACCCATTATTTCATAAATAAATAGGCCAACTAAGATAATTAAGTTGGTCTAATGCTACTTTTGTATATTTAATTAAGTTATAAGATTTTGAAGCCTTCTCATTCATTAACTCATCTTCACTATAAATTAATCTTGCCATATATATAGAATCTAAAACTATTATGATCTATTTCCTTCATAATCTTTAAATAACACTATATAAAAAAGCCAGTCAAAATGATTTATTATCACCTTAACTGACCATAACTTTATTTTTCTGTTAGAATAACCAATGCACGCCTAGCGAGTTTTGCAAAATAATTGGCACAGGGCAGAATTGCCGCATCATCTACTGTAAATTTAGGATGATGAAGTGAATGAGAAACACCGGTTCCAATGTATACAAATGCACCGGGTATTTTCTCCTGATAATATGCAAAGTCTTCACCAATTAATGTTTGTGGAAGTTTTTTTATAACATATCCTTGTTCTTTTGCTACGTCTATTGCAACCGACGTCCACTTTATCGTATTATTTGTTGCTGGTGGCCCACCGTACCATTTAAACTCTGCAGTTGCACCAAATGAGTCAACCATTCCTTTAACAATTTGTTGCATCCTTCTCGGAATTAATTCACGAATTTTTGCATCAACCGTTCTCACAGTTCCTTCAAGATAAGCTGTAGTTGGAATTACATTCCACGTATTGCCACTTTGCACGTGAGTAACACTAACAAGTGCTTGATCAAAGGCACTAACATTACGACTAACAATCGTTTGTAGTGCTAATATTGTATGGGCCGCAACTATAATTGGATCTATTCCCTTTTCCGGTGATGATGCATGTGTCCCAACACCTTCAATTTCAATTTCAAAACGATCAACTGCTGCAGTCAAAGGTCCCACATTTGTCCCAAAGCTACCTA
>Ga0209125_1002340_pt1 | contig 14796 bp, 10 predicted proteins | sample BarGraIncub1131A_FD_184503 | JGI IMG/M metagenome (GOLD analysis project Ga0209125, IMG submission 184503) | Arctic peat soil microbial communities from Barrow, Alaska - Barrow Graham LP Incubations 11-31A (SPAdes) (version 2) | ecosystem: Environmental > Terrestrial > Soil > Wetlands > Peat... | reverse complement strand
GTTGGGGTCCCACCTCTTCCCATTCCGAACAGAGAAGTTAAGCCCAACCACGCCGATGGTACTGCGCAAGTGGGAGAGTAGGTAGTCGCCGTTTTTAAACCCTCATTAGAGTAATCTGGTGAGGGTTTTTTTATTGTCCGGATAATTCTTTACCTTAGCATTGAACCTTGGATTTAAAAAGGGGTCTAATATTTAAAACTTTTTGATTTTAAAATAAAACCATAACCTAATTCACATGAATAATAAAAAATCTATTTTAATATTGCTGGCCGCCCTGAGTCTCCAGTCAATTTGTGGCAACTTTTCGCAGGGGAGCAATCTTGCGCCGGCAACGAAGAATGGAATCAGACCACCTGCAGTACCTTTGATTACAATAGATCCATATACAAGCGCCTGGTCTTTTGGAGACAAATTGAATGAAAATCCGGTGACCCACTGGACCGGTAAAAACTTTCCGCTAATGGGAGGTCTTCGTGTGGATGGTACGGTTTATAGATTTATGGGCAAGGATAAAGTTATTGTTACTCCTGTTATTGGAATGGCCGCTACTAAATTATGGGAAGGTGTCTACACGGAAAGTGAACCCAAGGGAGAATGGACTTCCTCCGTTTTTGACACAAAAGATTGGAAAAATGGCAAAGCCGGTTTTGGAACCAAAGGTAATCCATTTCTTTCAACCCCATGGACAACAGACGATATCTGGATACGGCGGACCTTTGATTGGCCAGCCGATGAACCTAAAAAAGATCTATACCTGCAATTCTCGCACGATGACAACATTGAAATATACCTGAATGGTAAAGGTATTGCAGCTACCGGAAACGGTCTGGATTACGATTTAATCAGGGAAATTTCAGATGATATAGCCAAGAACCTTAAACCTACCGGTAATGTTTTGGCCGCCCATTGTCGGAACAACGGAGGTGGTGCCTATGTGGACATGGGTATCATGAAAAAAGTGAAGTCTGATAATGATGTATTCGAAAAGATAGCCATTCAGAAGTCTGTAGTTGTAATGCCTACTCAGACCTATTACACCTTTGAATGTGGAAACGTTCAGTTGGAACTGATCTTTACGGCACCTTTACTGATGAATGATCTTGACCTGATGACATCCCCCTTCAACTATGTGACCTATCAGGTAAAATCCATGGATAAAACACAACACGATGTCCAATTGTATCTGGATGCAACTCCTCAATGGGCGGTAAATAATACCGATCAGGAAGTGACTTTCGATAAGTTCGAAAAAGACGGTTTGGTCTACCTGAAAACAGGAAGCAAGGAACAAAAGGTTTTAGGCAAATCAGGCGATAACATCAGAATTGATTGGGGCTATTTTTACTTGATAAGTGCTAAGTCTGCCCAAAAAACCAATGCCATTGACGAATATTCAGCTTCTAAAAAAGCATTTTCTACCAATGGAAAACTGTCAAATGAGATGGGACAAACGTCGTCTCAAATGAAAAAACTTATGACAGTATTGGCAATGTCCGAAAATCTGGGTAAGGTTTCTGAAAAAGCAGTGTCTGGTCATATCATGATTGCTTATGATGATATCTATTCCATTCAATACTTTGGAGAGAACAGGATGCCTTACTGGAGACACGATGGCAAATTTGATTTCTTGGATATTGTAAAAAAAGGTGAAGTATCCTATTCGAAAACAATGAAACTTTGTGCGGATTTTGACCAGAAAATGATGACTGACGCGGCTGCTGCAGGTGGTCAAAAATATGCCGAACTCTGCGCTTTGGCTTATCGTCAGGCAATTACTGCTCATAAACTGGTCACCGACAAACAAGGAAATCTGCTGTTTTTGTCCAAAGAAAACTTCAGCAACGGATCTATAGGTACTGTGGATGTAACTTATCCTTCTGCTCCTTTGTTTCTGCTGTACAATCCAGATTTACTGAAAGGTATGCTCAACCCAATTTTCAACTTTTGCGAAAATAAGAACTGGACCAAACCTTTTGCTGCACACGATGTAGGTACTTATCCTTTGGCTAATGGCCAGACCTATGGTGGCAACATGCCGGTAGAGGAAAGTGGTAACATGCTGATACTGACTGCAGCAATAGCCTTGAGAGAAGGTAATGCCGACTATGCGCTTAAACATTGGGATATACTGACCGTTTGGGCCAATTATTTATTAAAGGAAGGTCTTGATCCCGAAAATCAATTGTGTACCGATGACTTTGCCGGTCACTTTGCCCACAACACCAACCTGTCGATTAAGGCCATTATGGGTATTGCCGGCTATTCCAAACTGGCAGAAATGTTAGGTAAGAAAGACGTTGCTTCAAACTATTTGAAAGCAGCGCAGGATATGGCAAATCAATGGATTACCAAGGCAGAAGATGGTGACCATTTTAAATTGACCTTTGATAAGTCTGGAACCTGGAGCCAGAAATACAATCTGGTTTGGGACCGTATTCTTGGATTCAATCTTTTCCCAAAGGATGTAGCTAAAAAAGAAATGGCATTTTATATGAAACACCAGAACAAATACGGTTTACCCTTGGATAACCGTGAAGATTATACCAAGTCAGACTGGATTCTCTGGACTGCTTGTCTGACAGGCAACGACAATGATTTTAAGGCTTTGGTGGATCCTGTTTGGTTGTACGCTCATCAGTCCGATTCACGCGTTCCGCTTAGCGACTGGCATTTCACTACCAGTGGATACCAGAGGGGCTTCCAGGCGCGCTCTGTAGTAGGAGGATATTTTATGAAAATGCTGGAGTCTGTATACAATAAATAAAATTCCCTGTCTAGCTTTAGGGTTTAATTACAAATAAACTAAATGGTTTCGGAACAAAATCCGGAACCATTTTTGTTTACCAAATAGGACATATTACCAGGCAGTATTGAGCGTTTAAGGTTTAGAAGTTATCAGGTTATGTGAAAGCAAATTCCAATTTAAAATTACTACCTTTGCAAATAAATATTTTAAAGGATGAAAAAGTTGCATTTTGAGACGCTGCAGGTTCATGCAGGATACAAACCGGATCAGACAAATTCTTGTGGGATACCTATTTATCCAACAACAGCCTATTCATTTGATAATTCTGAACATGGATCTGATTTGTTTAATCTGGATTTTAAAGAAGGAGTTTCTCCTTTTATATATACACGATTAAATAACCCGACAAACAGCATATTTGAACAACGAATGGCTGCTTTGGAAGGTGGAGTTGCTGCGGTTGCTACAGCTTCAGGTCAGTCTGCTCAAATGATTGCGATTATGAACATCATGAAAACTGGTGATAACTTTGTAACCAGCCCTTACCTTTATGGTGGAACTTACAATCAATTTTTCGTTTCATTCAAGGATCTTGGTATAGAAGCAAGAAAGGCAAAGGATGATAGTGCTGAAGAAATGGAGAAACTCATAGATGGGAATACCAAGGCATTATACACTGAAAATATTGGCAATCCAAAATTCAATGTTCCAGATTTTGAAAAATTGGCTGCATTGGCTCAGAAATATGAAATTCCTTTGATTGTTGACAATACATTCGGTTGCGGAGGTTATCTTTGTCGTCCGATTGAATATGGTGCAAATGTTGTGGTTGAAAGTGCCACCAAATGGATTGGCGGTCATGGAAACAGCATGGGCGGTATCATTGTTGATGGTGGTAACTTCAACTGGGGTAATGGGAAATTTCCAAAATATTCTGAACCTTCTGAAGGTTATCATGGATTGAAATTTTGGGAAAAATTTGGAAACGGTGCTTTTGCCATGCGTTGTGTGGCCGAAAACCTACGTGATATGGGACCCTGTATCAGTCCATTTAACAGTTGGAATTTGTTACAGGGCGTTGAAACATTGTCTATTCGTGTAGATAAAATGTGTCAAAATACGATGGAATTAGCTAAATGGCTGGATCAACATGAAAAGACTTTTGATGTTTGTTATTTAGGCCTTGAAAATAATGAATATCATACGCTTGCCAAAAAATATTTGAAAAATGGCTTTGGTTGTGTCCTGACTTTCCGTGTAAAAGGTGGATTTGACAAGACGGTTAAATTTGTTGAAAGTCTGGAATTGATTACCCATTTGACGAATATTGGTGATGTACGAACCATCATTACACACCCTTCTTCAACTACTCACCGTCAAATGAGTTCTGAAGCGCAGGTTGCTGCAGGTGTATATCCTGATTTACTTCGTTTGTCTATTGGATTGGAACATATTGATGATATCAAAGAAGACTTGGAACAAGCATTTGCTTTGGTGTAAAAGTAATGAAATGAATTATGCCATTAAACCTACCACATAAGCTTCCAGCGGTAGATATTCTCAAGAAAGAGAATATTTTCGTCATGGATTCCGGACGTGCATCCGAGCAGGATATTCGCCCGCTGAGAATTGTCATTTTGAATTTGATGCCTTTAAAGATTACAACTGAAACAGACCTGATACGTCTGTTGTCCAATACACCTTTGCAGGTGGAAATTGATTTTATGAAAATCAAGAGCCACACTTCAAAGAATACCCCCATAGAGCATATGATTGCTTTTTATAAGACGTTCCACAGCATGCGCAATCAGAAATACGATGGCATGATTATTACGGGCGCCCCGGTTGAACAATTTGAATACGAGGATGTGACTTATTGGGAGGAAATCAAGGAGATATTTGAATGGGCAAAAACGCATGTAACTTCTACCATGCATATCTGTTGGGCAGCGCAAGCGAGTTTATTTTACCATTATGGCATAAAGAAATATCCATTGCCTGAGAAAATGTTCGGTGTTTTCAAACATCGTATGAATGACCCTTTCAATCAAATTTTCAGGGGCTTTGACGATGAATTTTTCGTACCTCACAGTAGACATACCGAGATTCGGAGAGAAGATATTTTAAAAGTACCGGAATTAACTATTTTGTCTGAGTCAAATGAATCTGGTGTTTATATGGTGATGGCCAGAAATGGAAGAGAATTTTTTATTACCGGCCATTCTGAATATTCTCCCAACACGTTGGATGGAGAATATAAACGAGATTGCGCCAAAGGTTTAAACATTGAAATTCCGAAAAACTATTACGAAAATGACGATCCAAACCTGAATCCTGTGGTTCGTTGGAGAGCTCATGCCAATTTGTTATTTACCAATTGGTTGAATTACTTTGTTTATCAGGAAACGCCTTTTGATATTACACAGATTCATTAGTCGGTCAAAGACTTATTTCAAGCCTTCGAGCTCCGGCCGAAGGCTTTTTTACGAATAAACGGAATCGTCCGATCCTAAAACTGAATTTTATATAACGAACTGAATGATGGCAAAACAGCGCAACATAGAGCTATTGGCTCCTGCTAAAAACGTGGAATGTGCACGTGAAGCAATTTTACATGGAGCAGATGCAGTATATATCGGAGCACCGAAATTTGGTGCACGTTCTGCTGCAGGCAATAGCTTGGAAGATTTAGCACAACTGGTTGAGTTTGCCCATATTTACAGGGTTCGAATTTATGTTACCCTCAATGTTCTGTTGTTTGACGAGGAATTGGAGGAGGTTGAAGCAATGATTTGGGAGCTTTGGCGGATTGGGGTAGATGCCCTGATTGTCCAGGATATGGGGATTTTAGATATGAACTTGCCACCCATTCCTTTGCATGCCAGCACCCAGATGGATAACCGAACGCCTGAAAAGGTTCGTTTCCTGCAGGATGCCGGATTTAGCCAGATTGTTTTAGCCAGAGAGCTTTCTCTAAAGCAGATTCAGACGATTTCCGCTGCTGCCACAGTGTCTTTGGAGTGTTTTATCCATGGCTCCCTTTGTGTCAGCTACAGTGGCCAATGCTATCTAAGTCAGGCTTTGGCTGGTCGTAGTGCCAATAGGGGCGAATGTGCACAATATTGCAGATTGCCTTATAATCTGGTTGATGCGGATGGAAATGTATTGATTCGTCAAAAACATTTGTTGTCCATTAAAGATCTGAATCGTACCAATTATCTGGAAGAAATGATTGATGCCGGAGTCAGTTCCTTTAAAATTGAAGGACGACTTAAAGATGTTACCTATGTAAAAAATATTACCGCCTGGTATCGTAAGAAATTGGATGAAATCATAGAAAAACGTCCGGATTTAAAACGTTCATCTTCAGGGTACAGTAAAATATCTTTTCAACCAAATCCTCAGAAAAGCTTCAACAGAGGTTTTACCGACTTTTTCATGAAAGATCGTCCCGAAAAACTGTCAAATCCGGATACGCCTAAATCAATGGGTGAACCCGTTGGCCGTGTAAAAGAGATTAGAGGTAACAGCATGACTGTTGCCGGACTAACCCCTTTCACAAACGGTGATGGGTTAAGCTTTTTCGATGAACGGGGCAATATGGAAGGTTTTCGGGTAAACAGGGTGGAGGAAAACCGCTTGTTCCCTGCACAATTAACACATGTAAAGCCCAATACACTGCTTTATCGTACGTTTGATCAGGCTTTCGAGCGTGAATTGGAAAAAGTTTCAGCACAACGCTTCATTCCTGTTACCATTAAATGTTGGGAAACGGAGTCCGGATTTGCTTTAAGCATGGAAGACAAGGAATCTCATAATGTTTATTTGTCTTTTGATCAGACAAAGGAACCCGCTTCCAAGCCACAAAAAGAAAATGTGAAAGCGCAATTGACCAAGCTTGGTAATACCCATTTTGAAGCGATTGCCTGTGAAATCGATTGGAGCAACGATTGGTTTGTACCTGTTTCTAAATGGGCTGACCTGAGACGTCAACTTTGTGAGAAGTTGGAATCTGCCAGAGCCATTGATTACAAACGGGAAGAAATTCAGTTGGTACCAACTACGCATCCGTATCCTGAAAAGAAGCTGACCTATCTGGGCAATGTCCTGAATAAAAAGGCCGCTGAATTTTACACAAATCATGGGGTTCTATCCATAGATCCGGCCTTTGAGTCCAGAACTTTTTCGAAGGATGAAAGAAGTGCTGATCCCTCAGAAATCCTGATGTTCAATAAATATTGCCTGCGCTATGAGTTGGGTGCTTGTCCAAAGATGGGCAAAGCCGCAAAGGTATTAAATGAACCTTTATTTCTGGTGTACAACAACAACCGTATTCAGCTTAGCTTTGACTGCAAGGCTTGTGAGATGCATCTGACCTTGTCTGAACAAACGCCATCAAGGGTGATACAAAGACTCTGACAGAATGGTCTGTGCATCTGTTTTGAAAAGTTCCTGAATAGAAATATCCTGTTTTTTGTTCATGAATTTTTCAACGATGCGGAAACTGGTCCAAGCTACAGCTCGTCCAGGAGACTTTTCAGGGAAAAAAGTCGTGCGGGGTGATTCGCTCAGGTATTTGGAAATGACCAGAGGATCTGTGCTATACAGGTGTTGAAGCTTCATTATAGCTTCCCACATGTTTTTCTCATTTTTTTTACACCAATCCAACTGCATCTTATTGAAGCTGCTGATATTTTCCATTGATTCATCAGGTAGCAGTATTGTCATGAAATATAGTATTTTTCCTTCGTAGATCATGTAGTCCAACAATCTTTGCTGTTTTACCATAGATTCTTCCGTAAATTCAGAACGAACCCAGCCCGTCATATAATCAGCTGCAAGCTTTTCGGGGTACATTCTTTGTGTCTGATAGGGATTAAAGAGGGTTTTATACAGTTCATAATCCGAACCCAGATACTTATCGATACTGGCTGATAGAATACCAGGTGCCGAGACTATAGATTCCCCGAATCCGGAAATGTGCATGTAGACTTTTGGATAAGGTATGTTTGGAAAATAGTGGTTAAGACGGTGAAAGGCCAAGGTCAGTTTAGCTTCAATGTGGGAAACATTCTTAAATTTAGCCTGACAATCTTTATAGATCTGACGCATCTGATTGTCTGTTCTGAAAATCGAATCAAATTGGTTGAAGAGCGGAGTTCCCGGTTCTCCGACTTTCATAATCTGATTGGCATACAAATCCAGAAATAATGAGTCAGGGCTACTGCCGGTTTTAAAAAAGGTCTGATCAAAACGATTGATAGTTATAGTGTGTGTGGGTTTATCCGTAACAATGGAGCGTTCTGTTTTTTTACAACTGAATAAAGTGATGAGAATGCAAAATCCTATTAATTTCTTCATTGTATAATTTGTTGTTGATTTACACAAAGATATCTTTTAAAACTGTTTATAGTTCTTATAGTTACATAAAAAAAGCCGGATCCTTTCGAATCCGGCTTTTCTATAGAGAATTATTCTTTATTTGTTTTTAGCATCCAGCTGTTCTTTCAAAGCAGCTAAAGCATCGATGTCACCCAAAGTTGTTTTTTCAACTTTTTGTTGTACAGGAGCTTCTTCTTCGTCCGCTTTTTTAGTGGATTTTTTAGGTCCGGTAGCTTTCTTGGCAGCACGAGCTTCAATTTTAGCTTCGTCTTCGTGAATGCGGCTGTGTGAAAGGATGATGCGTTTTGCGTCCTTGTTGAATTCGATAACCTTGAATTCTAGTTTTTCGTCAATTAAAGCGGTAGTTCCGTCTTCTTTCACCAAATGTTTAGGAGTTGCAAAACCTTCAACACCATAAGGCAAAGAGATCACTGCACCTTTATCCATCAGTTCGATGATGGTACCTTCGTGTACGCTGTCAACGGTGAACAATGTTTCGAAAACATCCCAGGGATTTTCTTCCAATTGTTTGTGGCCTAAGCTCAAACGACGGTTGTCCTTGTCAATTTCCAATACAACAACTTCGATAGGAGCACCAAGTTGTGTGAATTCGCTTGGGTGTTTGATTTTCTTGGTCCAGCTCAGGTCACTGATGTGGATCAGGCCGTCAACGCCTTCTTCGATTTCAACAAAGACACCGAAGTTGGTGAAGTTGCGAACTTTTGCTGTGTGGCGGCTGCCAACTGCATATTTGGATTCGATGGCTGCCCAGGGATCATCTTTAAGTTGTTTGATACCCAAAGACATTTTGCGTTCGTCGCGATCGAGTGTTAAGATGATTGCTTCCACTGAATCTCCAACTTTCATAAAGTCTTGTGCGCTGCGCAGGTGTTGTGACCAGCTCATTTCTGAAACGTGGATCAAACCTTCTACACCTGGAGCTATTTCGATGAATGCACCATAATCGGCCATTACAACAACACGTCCTGTTACTTTGTCACCAATGTTCAAATCGGCACTTAGTGCGTCCCATGGGTGAGGAGTAAGTTGTTTCAAACCAAGAGCGATACGTTTCTTGTCATCATCAAAGTCAAGGATAACAACGTTGATTTTTTGATCCAATTCTACCACTTCCTTTGGATCGCTTACGCGGCCCCAGCTCAAGTCGGTGATGTGAACCAATCCGTCTACGCCGCCAAGGTCGATGAATACACCATAAGAGGTGATGTTCTTGACAGTACCTTCCAGTACTTGTCCTTTTTCCAATTTGGCAATAATTTCTTTTTTCTGTTGTTCCAATTCAGCTTCGATAAGAGCTTTGTGAGAAACAACAACGTTTTTGAATTCCTGATTGATTTTAACAACCTTGAATTCCATAGTCTTGCCAACGAATACATCGTAATCGCGGATAGGTTTAACGTCAATTTGTGAACCTGGAAGGAATGCTTCGATGCCGAATACATCGACAATCATACCACCCTTGGTACGGCATTTTACAAAACCCTTGATGATTTCGCTGTTTTCCAATGCTGCGTTTACACGATCCCAGCTGCGGGTTGCGCGAGCTTTTTTGTGTGAAAGGATGAGCTGTCCTTTTTTGTCTTCTTGATTTTCAACGTAAACTTCAACCATATCGCCGATAGCTAGTTCGGGATTGTAGCGGAATTCGTTCAAAGAAACGATACCGTCTGATTTGAAGCCGATGTTAATTACAACTTCGCGTTTGTTCATTGAAATCACTTTTCCTTCAACGACTTCTTTGTCCTTTACGGTGTTAAGAGTTTCGTCGTAAGCTTTTTCTAAAGCTTCTTTGGACATTGTGCCAAAGACTTCGCCTTTTTCGAAGGCATCCCAATCGAATTCCTGATTAGGCATTAAAAGATTGTTTTGATCCATGTTAATTACTAAATAATAGTTAGTGAGTTAGACATTATGTTGATTAGAAAATCGGCCACAAAGTTAAGAAAAAATACTCGTATAAATGCAATGAAAATATCGCTAAATACTTTTAACTTTGCTCTATAATGTAGAAAAATAATGAAAAAAGCAGTTTTTTTAATATTTATAGTTTTTGCTTTTACATCTTGTAATAGTGTTATGACTTTTCACATGGATGTACTTCGTGCAGGAGCTTTTATAACTCCATCCGATAAAAGCTCCATTTTGTTTGTCGATAATTCAGGACGCCAACCCGAATGGTTCGGGCATAAACTCCAATTGAATTATAAATATAGCAGGGATACGGTTTTTAATACAGACTCGTTGTCTGATTTTGTTTTGAGATCTGTCTCAAAACAAGTATTAAACAAGGGATTTTTTAGTACGGTAAAAATCTGTGGAAGGCAAGACAATAAATTCCGTTGCAATATGAACGATAAATTTCTGGATGCTACCTTATTAACCCCCATGCAAGTTACTTCATTATCAGATTCTGCCCATGTTGATATATTGGTCAGTTTGGATCGTATGGTCATTCAGTCCAAAACCAATATTAAGCCTTTCAATTATCTGTTTATGGCAACAAGAGATGTTTCTTTAAATACGGTCTGGCGAATTTTTGATGTAAAAGCAGATACTTTACTCACACAATTTCAATACAATGATAGCTTATATTGGGAGAAATATTCTACTAAGTCGTTTGATGCTGTTAAAAATGAGTTACCAAAACTGGAGGAAAGGTTGCCTGAGATTGCGGAGGTATTGGGTGAGAGGATTTCTCCCATTCTAAGTCCACACTGGGAATCGGTATCCAGACCCTACTTTTCATCAGGGAGTTATCGAATGTTACACGCTGTAGATTGTATACGACAGGATGATTGGGAGGGTGCTGCCATATTATGGAAGGATGAATTTGATAAAGGTTTTGGTAAGAGTGTCTATCATGCAGCCATGAATATGATTTTATACGCTGAATATTTACAAAATCCGAATGAGGCTTTAGTTTGGTGTGAAAAGGCGGAAAAGGCGATGAAGGATCGCTCATCAAGGGTCACTGTATATGATCGGTGGCTTTTAGAGAGTTGGAAACAGATCCTCAAGGTTCGGTCAGCCGAGTTTGAAATGCTGAAAATTTATTTGAACGACCCTAAAAATTAAGAAAACACCTATTGAATTTTGCGCTTAAATAAAATCGAAAGAGTTTCTTTTTTTTTTAGTACTTTTGAGGCAAATAAACCCGAATGTATGAAAGTTATATGCAAAGCCGTTGATAATACGAGCAAGCTATAGTCTGCATACAACCCTAAGGAAATATTAAATCTATTCGAATGAAAAGGGATGCATTATACCACATACTAGACCGTGCTTTTCGTGAAGCCTTAGAGCTACTGCATAAAAAGGAATTTTCAGCATCCATCGTGGACTTGTATCTATTACCAAATCCTGATGCCGGTGAATTTTCCGTCTTCGATGATGAAGACCATTTGATTGTGAAGGTTCCAGTGCCAGCTTGGGAAGAAGAATATGAGACGGTCGATAATGATACAGTTTTGATTGAATGTGAATCGATTCTTAAAGAGATTGCGCATGCTGTAAATGATGAGGGAGGCTTTGATCTGATTAATATCATGAAACCGTTTTCGGTATTGATGGTTGATGAAGAAATGGAAACCCTTGCAGAACTTCTGTTGATTGATGATGAACAACTCCTCCTGGATGATGATTTTCTGAAAAATATGGATGAAGAACTCGACGACTTTTTTAAGAAGTTGATGTCTGATATTTAATTTGGACCAAAAAAAGGTTTTGATTTTAGAAAAATCTGACTAATTTTGCGCCCGAATTTAATTTTTGCCGAAATAGCTCAGTTGGTAGAGCAACGCATTCGTAATGCGTAGGTCGCCGGTTCAAGTCCGGCTTCCGGCTCCATAAAAAAAGCATTGAATTTTTTTTCGATGCTTTTTTTTATGATATAGTCAAAAGGAATTGAATGCTTTCAATGAATGATTTTAAGGATTTGTTCATAGAGCCTTTTAACATTGTTTTCCCAACTATGCGTCTGAGCGAATAACCGACGTTGAATTGTCCGTTCTGCAGTATCATCTGCCAGCGCTTTCTCCACTGCAGTCTGATATTCTTCCAGTGAGGAGCATAGATACGTATAGTCCTTAAAAAGATCCATGGTTGCTGTCTTTGTTGCAATGACCGGTTTTCCCATTGCCAGGTATTCATCTACTTTTCGTGGATAATTTCCGTTGGTTATTTCATTGAGAAGTTGAGGGTTCAGACAAACATCGAATGTTGACATATATTGAGGAATAACTGTTTTATCAACGGCTCCAAGAAAATGCACATTTTTAAGCGTGTGCAGTTTGTGCGAAGCAAATAAATCGTCCTCCCGACCAATCATAACGAATGAATAATCAGGCTTACTTTGAGCCAGATCAAATAGCAGGTCTGCATCCAGGCGTAAACTGTTAATTTCCCCGATGTATCCAATTCTTGGTGTTGGTATGGATTTAATAATTTTTGGTGTTTCAAAGGTCTGATCAACATTATAAGCTGACAAATCTAATCCTTGACCAATATCAAAACTTTTAGGATTGTAAGTACGTGCAAAGTTTGCCAATTGGGGCGAGTTGCACACAACAAGGTCACTTTTTTCGATAAACTTTGGTTCCAATCTAAGGGCATGCTTTCTCCAATAGGCTACAGGAAGAAGGTTGTCTCTCCTGTAATAGATGGAAAGCTTTGGTTTCAGGATGTCTTTAGAATAGAAGCTTCGGTAAACATCGTTGTCAATAAAATGAATGACATCTTTAAAGTTTAGTTCTTTTGCTATTTTTTCAACGTATTTGAACATTTTACGGTTGTTCCATTTGTTGAAGAAGTCAAAAAGGAATCCGTCCGGTAACATATTGATTGACCAAACTGAAAATGGGAAATCCAGCACCCAAAGGTTATCGGATATTTTTCTCAATGGTTCCTTCGTTTTCTTCAGAACATCAAATCGATACTGGCTCTCCTGTGTCGGTTGGTTTCTTAAAAGTGTCATTTGATCCAGGGGACTGTTAACATATAATACCCGGTTGTGCTTAGCTACTTCTTTTGCAATATCAATGGCGTTTGAACCAATGGCAACATCCCAGGTTTGAAGACCGGTAAAAATGAAATCTCTTCCTTTCATGATTTTAGTTCACTATAGACTGATGAATAAATTTTAAGCATAGATTGAGCTGTTCTGTCCCATGAGAAAAGTTTTACTCGTTCCAGACCATAGTGGACCTGCTTTTCGTAGAAGTCCTTGTCAACTTCAAGCTGAATCATTTTTTGTGCAATTTCTTCTTCGTTGAATGGATCAACCAGTATGGCGCCGTCTCCTGCAACCTCAGGCATAGATGATGTGTTTGATGTTATGATGGGAGATCCGCAAGCCATAGCTTCCAAAATAGGGATGCCGAAGCTTTCTCTTAAAGAGGTATAGAGAAATGTTCTGGCACCTGAATAAATAGCCGGAAGATCAGAATTAGCAATATATCCTGGTATCATTAAGAAGGGTTTTAAAGATTCCAGATCATTGTCCTTCAGGATCTGGTCTATATAGATTTCACCCAGATCAGCAATCAACAAAGGCAGAGGTTGACTGGATCTTTCCCTATACAGTTTGTATGCTTTCAGGGTTCTGGCTGTATTTTTTTTGGGATCAGTATTCCCTAAGAACATCAGATACTGATCGTGATTAACATATTTGGCGGTGATTTTGCTGTGATTTTCAACGGGCTTAAAATGGCTGCTGTATCCATTGTAAATAGCCACAAGCTGTCCCGGTGCGAGATGCAATGCCTCCGTTATCCTTTGACATTCAAAATTGGAGACAGTAATGATCTTTTTGCATTTGGGAAGAATACGAGGAACAACAAAACGTCTGTAATACCATCCCAATTTTTGATAAAGCGTTCTGTTGCCTTTTTGCTTTTTTTCCAGGAATATGATGTCGTGTAGCGTTAAAACAAGTGGTGTTTTACAAAAGATAGGAGCAGTATTGCTTGTACAATGTAAAAGATCCGGTTTAATTTTCTTGAGAGCCAGTGGTAGTGCCAATTGTTCCCATAGGATATAAGTTGGGCAACTTATTTCAATAATTTGCATGTTGCTGGAGCTTTGAAGGCATCGGTCTTCTCCGGGTGCAACGAAAATGTAGTACTGATTGGATGGGTCTGATTTTTGTAAATGTCGAATCACTTCTAAAGCCACAAAATCCATTCCATGTTTATTTTTTCTGAAAATACGTTGAGCTTCGATTGCAATTTTCATAATATCAATTTTCGGTTAATGGATCAATTATACTTATTTTTTCACAATTCTGAAGTAATTTATAAAATTTGAAATATAAAGTATTGGTAGCGAAAATAAGGCAAAGAACGTACGTGAATTATGAAATTTTGTTGGAATCGATAAATCAAAAACCAATAAAATAACAAATAAAAGGCCAAACCATTTTAAGCATAAAGTCCAGTCTATAAAGATGAGGACAATTGAAATGATACCTATCGTAAAGAGCAAGAAAAAGCGGGATGGGATAATCCACTGGATGATTTTATCGCAAAAGTCAAAGTTCCCGGCAAGAAAAGCTTTTGGTAGTTCTGTGATTGCACTTCCAAGCGAATAGAATTTTGCTGAATACCAATGTTGTCTATGTCCGCTGGATTTTGATGAACTTCTTTTTCGCT
>Ga0209125_1002339_pt1 | contig 14804 bp, 16 predicted proteins | sample BarGraIncub1131A_FD_184503 | JGI IMG/M metagenome (GOLD analysis project Ga0209125, IMG submission 184503) | Arctic peat soil microbial communities from Barrow, Alaska - Barrow Graham LP Incubations 11-31A (SPAdes) (version 2) | ecosystem: Environmental > Terrestrial > Soil > Wetlands > Peat... | reverse complement strand
ATTGATGATGTTTTTCAACAGTGCCGCGCTGTCAGCTTGTGCCGACAACAGGTTTTTAACCGTAATGATGTACTCGAAGGCATCCGTTTTGTTCGTTTTGCTGTCCTCTGGTAGGCCACACATGGCATAGAATTGGCCCATTACGTGGCTGAAAAGGTATTGTTCCACATTTGAGGCAATGGAGCCACCAACGGAACCCGGAAAGCCGGCCGTAAGGGTGAAACTTTCGCCATCCTCATACTCGGAAATAAGCACGGCCAGTTCTGCCAACATGTCTGAAAAAGCCCTTGAATAGTAGGAATCGAACAATTCGGAATCATCATCGTTCATCACAATAGTATCAAAGGCAACCCCTTCATTTTTTGCAGAAATGATTTTTGCTTTTCTTGCCGAAAGGTGCTTGCAAAGGGTGAAAATGTTATCATGGTCGGTATTGACCGTGTGGGAGGAACTTTCGCCTGCCGAGAATGCAATCTTATCCATGATGGATACACCGTTTTTATCGGTCATGTTGCGGCCCTTCTGTCTGGTGAGCGCGATAATGTCCTCTTTCAGACCGATAAGATCGTAGGACAGGGTAGCTATTTTAGCTTTGTCGGAAGTGGACGATAAGGTGCATTCAATCTCCATGCCGTTTAAATCCATGCCATCAACGTAGGTTGTTAGCTCATCCAGTGCCCCACTCTGTCTTGAGCGAACAAGCGTCACCGTTTCGCGCACTCTTGAGCATACCCAACCGGTTTCTTCATGCGAGATAAAGAAGTCGGCTATCTGTTTGGCGTTAAATTCATCGTCAGTACCGCCATCCGTCATTTGACCGTAGCTTACAGGTACAGCAAGAATAACGCCATCAAGGTGTACCAACACCGGTGCCCAATCGGTCTGGGCTTGATTGCTATTGTTCACACCGAGTAATACCCTTAAAACCACCTTTTGTGATGTGGAATTGGGAATGTCGGCCTCCGTTATCAAGATACCACCGATATCCCCAGAAAGTTGCGCAGAGGCTTCCCTAAGATCATCCTCCATGTCAAGGGTGTATAACTCCTGATTGGTTCTGTCCTTGCCCACGAACCGGCTTTTTGCTGCGGAGAAAAGATAGGCTCTTTTGCGAATCTCGCTCTTGCTGATGTTGATTTTGTACATATATTTTGTTTTTACTGGTTTATTGACTTGTTTTCAAATCAGGGATAGAATCAATAGGAATAACGGAACGGCCGCGTACAGATACCCGTTTCGCTTCGCCCTTACCACCTCCTTGTCCTTTTGCACGATTACAGAAGCCTGTCGAATGTTACTATCCTTTAGTTCTGAAATAGTAGAGGAATCGTTTGCTGAAATCCTTTTCATCTTTATGATCTGGCCTTCGCGCTCACGTAGTATGTCATGCAGCAAATTTGCCTCATGGTAGATTGAATCCCCCTTCATTATCAGTTCACAGGCTTTCCTGATTGTCGATGCCTGGGATAGAATCACCGTATCCCCATCCACCACCCGTAAGGATTGTGAATAGCTTGACGAGACTATCAACAGGCATAAGCTGAACGCGAGCAATATTCTTTTCATCTTCTTTTCGTTGTTTTTCAAGTTCGTTGTTTAATACGGCAATCTGGTAGTCGTGCTGTCTAAGGGCCACCCTGAGCAAATCCGTTTCATGCTGCCGGATGATGGCTACAGTATCCACAAAGACCGCCACGGGCTTCTCTGGTGATACTGGAACCTTTTTTGGCACGTTGAACAGGTAGATTATCAACAAAAGCATAATCAAATGACAGGGCAGAATCCATTTTCTTTTCATTTTTTCTTCGTTTTTCTGGTCCCTGCAAGACCGGTGAGGATAAGACAGCCAAAGGTGAGATAGGCCGCGTACTTGCCTAAACTTTCGGGCAGCGTGGTTTTTGGCATTTCCGATATTACCACCCAAGCGGTAGGAACGGATATGCTAAGAGCGAGGGAAAGGTCACGAACAGCCTTCCAGACTTTCGGTGTTGTGGCGTTCCAATCCTTTTTGAATTTTGTTATAAACTTCATGGTATCAATTGTAAAATTTGTTTTTGCCAAAAATATACAGGAATGCCTCGGAGGTACGCCTGAAAGTCAGTCCGGCCAGTACTTCGTCACCTGCCTTGTTCCACATTCTGAAAGCCTTGTCAATCTCGCCTGCCGGTGCATGTAGCTTCACCAGTTTAAGCAACGTGCTTTTTTTCAGGTTGGCAAAACCTACGTTATAGGTGAACGACACAAGGGCCGCCTTTTCACCGTCATTCAGTGTCAGCTTTAGGGAATCAACCATGCTTATGCGTACCGCCAAATCTTCACGTAGGGCCTTGATTGCATCCTCCACCGTGCTGATCTTGTTGTACTTGCAGGCCAGAACTTCATTCTCCTCCCCTTTTAGCATTACGCCTTTAGGTGTGCAGATAACGCGGCCATAACCTGCGGTCCAGTATCCTGCCGGACACATCTTCGGTTGAAGCCCTATCTGTTTGAGGTTTCCATCATGCAATGACTCGTAATGCTTTACCAATACTTCAAGCAGTTCGTTCATCCTTCGGGTCCTCATCTTCTTTAAATGCTTCCTTAAAATCAATGTCAAAATGTCGGCTTGCCTTATCTACCATCAACCTCTGCATGACCTTCGCCCACGGGCTGCCATTGCAGGAAGATGAATTTTCAAGCATGGACCAGACCTGAACGGCACAGAATATTCCTGCAATGAATTTCGTTCCGTACATTTCAGGCTGTTCCAGTATATGAGTATCCACAAGCGAGGCCAGAATGATGAGTGAATAGATTTCGAGCATGGTGCTGAATATGTTTTTCGCAAACTTGCTCTTAAACTTTCCGTCATTGGCCTTCGGGTAAGCCTTCTTGACTCTTTTTGATAGTGCCCATGCCGAATAGCAGTCCATACAAACGGCCAGTGCGCAAATTCCTGCGAAAACAGCCGTGTTTGAGAGTATAGAAGCAAGCCCTCCAAGAGCTACAAAAGCGATTTTTGAGAAGTCCATCCGTTTTGGGATAAAATTACGTTTCAGCGTATAAACCATTTCGTTTAAATGTTTGTTTTTTGCTATCATTTAATTAATAACTCCAGTTTATCAAGCCTATTTTTTAGGGCATTGTTCTGGTCTGTTAGTTCCTGTACCGCTTTGATCAGATAGGGTACTATCTTCTGGTAGTCCACGGTAAGGATTTCCTTAGAGTTCGGTGTCACGATGTCCGGCAACACCTCCTGAACGTCCTGCGCAATCAATCCACCAATACTATTGTCGTGGTTGTAGTACTTGTTCAGTTTTTTTGCTTCATCATTCCATTTGTGCATTACGGGCCTCAATCGGCTTATTACCTGCAAGCCGGATTCCATTTCGACGATATCCTTTTTAAGCCTTCGGTCCGAGGAAGTGTTGGCGGCATATACATATCCGTCGCAGTTGATGTCGCTACCGCACCACAAACTGCCATAGAAATTGGTTCCAGCGTAGAATTCATTGGTAGTATAAGGTAAATTCTGATTTATGCCACCCTCAAGCGTGAGGGTTCCATCGCCACCGATGGAGGCGACACTTGTGCTGCCATTCTTGAATATCCAACCACGGGTAGTTGCGCCTGTCATTTTTAGGTATGTAGCCCAGTCTCCACTTGCGGTGCCATGAGTGCCAAAGGAACTTGTCAAGGCCATGAACATGCCATAGTTTACCTGCCCCGTCGGAGAATCACCGAAAAGGCTTAAGCCGTTGCCTTGCGTGCCATTTGCCAATACGCCTATATTGGTGTTTGTGCCCCCGATTATGCCACCGCTTGCCGTTACCTTGCCTGTTAGGGTCGAAGTGCCGTAGACGGCAAGGGTCGTGGTAGATTCCAACGAATGGACCGAATAGTCATAATTGCCCGTGTAGTCCTGCAAGTATGACGCAATAACATCAGGGTCGCCAATCCCGTAAAGCACGTCACCCTTGTAGATACTCTGGTCGTCAGTAATGAAATAGACGGTATTGGCGTCCTTCGAGGGTTTCGCCCAGAAGGTTGCCGAAGTACCAGTCCAAAATTTTACATTAGCCATAAAATGATCACCCTACATTCCAGACAACACTCGACTCTGTTACGACAATGCGGTTTTGTAGCCTGTTCAAGGCCCCTTTTATGCTATCACCTACCACGATTGCGCCCACGTTTGCATCAGTAGCCCAGCCGGTCATAAGCATGGTCAGGATGTCAGCATACGTGGTGGTAAGAGCGTGCCCTGCGCTCGTTAGGTTCGTAAGAATCTTATACGTGGTAGAGGCGTTTGCGGTTGCCGATACAGCCGTTTCGGAAGGAAGAGTAACGGTTTTGGTATTAATGGCCGTTACGCGACCGTAGGTATCCTGCGTGATGGTGTCGATCATGGTGACCGTGGCGCCAAAAGCTGGAGAGGCGACTGACGTATTGTTTGTACGAGTGATGGTAGGAAGATAGACCGTCTTACCGCCTGCTCCTCCTGTTTCAGCCAGACCCACACCAATGGTTGCGACAATGCCTGCAAGGTCGATGTTCGTCTGGATTATAGTCCATGTAGGCGTTGCTGCCGTTGCGATCAGGATATCCCCAATTTCACAAACGACACCTGCCCATGTTGCGGCCGTAATTACGCGGTAGGCATCACCGATAGAAACACCTGCGGTAGGAACGGCAGTCACCGTACCGGCAGTACCAAGCGTTCCCTTCATAGAGAACAGTCCGGCCACCTTTGAATCCACGTATTGTTTTGTGGCAGGCTGCATGGCGGCCGCAGGGTCGGCTGAAAGCACGATTGGGCCGGTCATTGTGCCGCCTGCCTTCGATAGGAAGGTATCAACATATTGCTTGTTTGCGACATGTAAGGCTGCGGTCGGATTGGCATGAGTGGTCATAAATCCGGTCAGCGTACCGCCTACCAATGGCAGGAAGGTGTCCACGTACTGCTTGTTGGCAACGTGCAGGGCAGCAGTAGGGTTGGCATGAGTGGTAATAAAGCCGGTCATTGTGCCACCTGCAAAAGGAAGAAATTGGAGATCAACTTGAGCCATTATCTCGGAATCCTTGTTGTAGATAGCAGCATCCAATTTTGAAAAAGCCCCGTGGATTGTATCTCCATCAAGAAGGTAGTCGCCAAAAGGATTAGTCGGGGTAGTATTATCTCCAATAGTCCTTCCAGACAGGTCGATGGACTGGGCCGTGCCGGTTGCATCCGTATAGGATAGCGCCCTGCCACCTGCGGAAAGCACCGGCTTGGAGGCGATGGCATCCTGATAAAGGATTGAATACGTTGATGTGCCCGTACCGACAACGATGGATATCAGTGTGCCGTTGGTCACGATGTACACGCGACCGTCCACAAGGGTTGTCGCTGTCTTTCTTGCTGCGAGTTGGGCTGCGGTAAGCATCCCGAATGTTACATTTGCCATTTTTTGTATGTTTTTTTAGAAATATTTTACCCAGTTTAATTTTCCAAAGAGTTCACCGCTTTCGTTTGTAAGGATATTGATGTGTCCTTGTTCGTCCGAAAACTCGCTTTGTTCCTCCAGTTTGATTGATATGATTGTTTCGCCAGTGGTGTCGTTCGGTACAATCTCCAGACCGACAGCGTTCCCCAGATCATTGGTAGGAGTGACAAGCGCACCGCTACCCCCTCCCAGAACAGCGAAAAATGCACTTACTTCGCTCATTGTATAAATCCTATGTGACGTTTGTACCAGATGCTTGCAACACCGTCTTTCACGGTCCTGTATTTGCAGTATAATGTTCCATTTTTCCACCTCGATGTAGAGAATACGACATAGTAGAATCCCTCTTTCAGGGGTTTTACCTTCCCGTCGGAAAGACAGAGCAGTAATTCGTTAGCCTCATTCGTGTAAAGGACCACCTCGATATCGTCGGCATCCGACAATAGCACGCAATCCCCTACCAGTTTTATGGCCAGTTTCATTGAAGCATCGTGTCACGCTTGGCCATAAGTGCCGCAGCCGTGGGTTGATCTTTCATCACCAGATATACGTTGGCTGCCACATTGCAACAGAAAGCCTCTGACAGCCTATCTGATATTACTGCAGTGGTTGGCGTAACTTCCACATCGGAAGTGCTTACCGTAGCCTGAAAATTGGCATCGTCCTGCACATTGTTCAGACATGAATAGTAATAAGCATCCATCACTACGGGAACGGTCCTGACAAGGGTGACAACCGAACCTGCTCTTGTGGCAGTCCATCCGGTGTATGCAAATGTCGCCAGTTCGCTTGCCGTGTACGCGGTACCCGAAAGCGTTTCGTCACCATCCGAATTGGTTAATGGTACCGAAAAGACAGCGTTATCAAGCATAACAAGAGCCTTTCCACCTGATATAGCACCATAAGTGACAGTTATTGTAACCGTCTGCCTATGGTTAGAGATAAGTTTGTCAAAGTCTATGATTGGAACGTACTTCCATCTGGCTTTCTCACCCTCTACGCCTACATAGGCTTTTATGCCATCACTGTTCAGGGTAGCCACGGGCCGCGTCTTGGTGCCTCTGGTGTACGTGTTCTTTTGATGGTCATATACTGGGCTGTCAGCCGTTACCGGCATTACCTCCCTTGCCCATGAAGGCATGGAAACGTTTACCGTGCGCAGGTATCCGGTAGGCGTTGGAATTAACACAATACCGGTGCCGGTGGCCGCTAACGGTGACTCGACGGTCAGCGAGGGCAGCAGATGAACCGGTGACACCATGCCAAACTCAATCCATGTCGGATTAAGAAGTGACTTGATATGCGATTCAATAGGCTTGTCCTCGATGGTGCCTACCAAAAAACCCGAACCCGACGGAGTATTCTCGTCGAGTAGGGTTTTCACACGGTCTATGATGTCCGTCTTAGTCATTATTTCCAGTTCGGAAACGTTACACCAAGTTCTTTAGCTGCCGCCAGTACTATTTCTTTCGTGACGTTGGCCGGAAATGTAATAGCGTATTTGGTCACAAGCAGGTTCTTGGCCTTCTGGAATCCCGTGATGCCTTCCTCCACCTTGTCGGAGACGATGATGTCAGTCGCACCGGACTGGTTCACCGTGTCGGCTAATGCGGCCACTACGTCCGTAGCATCTTTGGCTACATTGGGTTCGTTCTCGTTCTGGGTGACCTCTGTGGATTCTGTTTGAGTCAGTACCGGCTCTGGCTTGATTTGGTTTAACGCAACATCATTCACGATGTTTTCCATCGGAATCACATTGTCGGCTGCTTCTGGAAACTTGCCTGAAACCCAGATTTGTCCGGATTTGAAGGCTGCGCTTGCTTCGATTTCTTCCTGCAAAGCCTTGTCGTTCGTAATGAAACGGGCATTGACGGTCATGCCTCCACCATACGTTCCACCTTTGAAGGTGAGGCGTTGGGATACCCCGTTTACAGTAACGGGCATACTATATGAAATGTAATTGCACTTATAGACGATTTTCATAATGTGTGAATTATTTTGATGATTTGTTTTAATCTAAAAAGGCCCGTAGTTTTCTACGCTACGAGCCTTTTGTTTATTCAGAAGCTACCGACTAGGCCGCTTTCTTGTCGATTACGAGGTGGCATTGCGGATATTTCAGCGCAATACAGAAGGTTTCGGTAGTGATGTCAGCCGTAGTGTTGGCCGTACCGTTTGCCTTGTTGTCCACCGTCATGCGGTTTTCAGCTTCGTATTCGTATTTGACAAGGTAATTGGGGTCAATCATGATGCCCTTGATGCCCAAGCGATCCAGTTGTTCGTGATGGATACAAAGGATTTTGCCGAAGTTGGTGCGGATATAGGTCCACTCAATGCCCCAATGTGCTTCCACACCTTTGGAAATGTCGCGGTTGTTTTGCAGTTCCACCTTGGAGATATCGGCCATCAGGTCGGAGTCCATGAACAGGACACGCATATTAGAGCCGGAATTACCAGTGAAAGCCTGTTTGGTCAGATCAATGAAGTCGTCCGTAGTCCAACCAGAGGCTGCATACTCGAATTTATTCTTGATAAAGCGCAGGATACCGTTGGAGGTGTAAACATCACCCTTGTTGGGAGAGGAGTCATAGGTGACACCTTTGATACCGGCAAGAGAAGATGCTTCCATTTCCATTTTCCATTCTAGGACGGCCATATCCATTTGATCTTCCTTGGACCAATCAACTGAGGTTTCGGCACGCTTCATCCAGTAGGTTTCATCAACCTGACACTTGTAGGTCTGGCAGAAGTTCTGTTCCTTGGTAGGATTCACTGAACTGGCTTCGGTCTGTACGTCCTTTTCCTGTGCGGCACGGCCCATACGTTTAAGTTCTGTTCCTGCAGGGATGGCAGGAACGAATTTGGTCTGCACGCCTGCAATCTTACCACCATTCACGGCCATAACCGTAATTGCGGAGTCGGTTTTTGCTTTCACATACAACATCAAAGGGGTATCGGTGCTGCGCGTTCCATCGGCTTCGTAGCCCAGAATGGAGGGTACCAGAATGGTAGAGGTGACAGCGAAAACAGCCGCGTTCTCAACGGTGATAGAGACTGCTGCGGAGTTTGAGGCAATAGGTGTAACGCCTTCGCCCAAAGCAAAGCCACCGCCTGCGGCAACTTCCGTTTCGAACGGTTTGGTGTCCACGGACATCCACTCAATGACGATGGAGTTAGTCTTGCGTTTTGTTGCATGGCGCATGATTGTGTCCAGAGGTGTCTTGTAAGGCAGAATCTTGACTACCTCGCGGTCAAGGGTGCTTAAAATCAGGTCCCCATTATCACGACGGGTCTGGTCAATGCTGATCGGCTCGTTAGTGTTGTGGATACCTGCTCCTGCCACACCGTTGGTAGGTGTTGCGGTTTGTGTTTCAGGGGAACCCATCGGCAGGCCGTTGGCCATACCGATATCCGTTCCCAAAAGAAGACACAAGATCATGCAGAAGAAAAAAGGAATGCTCTGTTTGAAATTGAAAGTTTTCATCTTGCTATTTTTGGTTTTGGTTAATTTAGGAATCAAACATGTTACGTCTAGTCCTACCGAATTGTTTCGGTGCTTCCGTGGGGGTTTCCGGTGCGGAGGGGAGTTGTGGCAGCCCGTCACCCAGATCTTTTTTACTCTTGGCCGTGATCTTCTCATTACGCCCTGTGGCAACGCCTTCTTTATGGGCATCCTTTAGGTCAGTGTCGTAACAAAGTCCTTTCCAGAAGATTTCAAGTAGTTCGCGGGTCCAGTCCATCATGAATACACCATCCACGGTGGTCATGATTTTTTCAAAGAAACCCTCGGCCTCAGTGTCGGACATTTGTTTTTCCTGCGTGAAGGAACCAAGCAGTTCGAGTGATTTCTGGAAATTGGCTTCCTGCTTGCCCTCGATATCCTTTGAGGAGGATAGTTTGTCCATATACGCCTGTTGCGCCTTCGTGAACTGTTCGGCCACTTCGGGGTCCTCCTTCGCTGCCATGATACCCTCACCATAGTGAGTGATAAAAGCAACGGCAGGGTGTGTACCGGCTGAAATGTCAGAGAATACGCCAGAAATTTCGGGGTTGTCTAAAAACATGCCACGTAACTTGCTGTCGTTATCCTCGGACCGTTTCAGTTTTTCCTCACGTTCTCCGTCGTAGGCTTCAAGTTCATCATAAACACCGTCTGGGTTTTCATCCCAGTTAGCATCAGGTTTCCGGCCCTTCATCTTACTGAATAGGCGGTCTTTTGCTGTTTCTTGAATTTGGTCGTCTGCCATGATTTTACTTAAAGTATAAGTTTAAGCAAAAGTATTTAACAAAATGTATTATAGCTCGTTAAAAACTTTCTGTGAGAGTAGATTTAAACGGAATTATAATTATATTTGTACAAATTGACTGCCCGAATGGTTCTTGACCTCCCGATTGAAAGGAATAAGGACTTGTTACTGGTGCAAAAAAGCGTTCTGGGGAGACTTGGAGCGAATGCACCCTTCACGAGCAGAAAGAGGATCATCAAGCTTGTATGTATTGAGCCGGCTCCCAGATTTTACGTCAGCCGTGACGAGGCATCGAGGGTGATATCAAAGATTGAAAACGGTCTGGGTATCAAAAGAAAAGAGGGTTTGCGTGCAGAAATGTATTGCGAACTCTTTTCTGTTTATAGTCGCATCAAGGCCCAGAACCCCAAACTGGAACGGATGCAGATCATCGACATAGCTGTTATGGAACCGGCTTCCAACTTTTTCCTGAAAGAGGCCTACGTCCAATACCTTTTAAACCGCGCATGATGAAATACCTCATTGTGCCACTGGCCTGCCTTATAGTGTTCCTCGTAGGTCGTTTCCCTGCCTTCTGGGGATGCAGCATTGAAAACCGGTTCCTCTATACTCTGTCACATGCCAACGTATGGCACCTTATCATCAACATCATTGGGTACTGGGTGGTGCGGCCCCTGATTAAAGGAAAGGGCTTATGGGAACTGCCCCTTGTCTTGATGCTCGGTTTTGCTGCCAGTTTTGGAACGGTGGAACCTACCGTCGGACTTTCGGGTGCGCTCTGGGGTATTGCCGGAATAAGTGCGCGCAGGAAAAGGGATGGTTTCAGGTTCATGCTTTTTGTGGTGTTGCTTGCCCTGTTCCAGTCCATGCTTTCGCATTTCGCTTGGGGTGTGCATCTTCTCGGTTTCGCTTTTGGGTACCTAATACAACTTGTATATGATAGTAGAATTTTTCGTGCAGGAGGTCCGTCCTCTCAACGCGCTGTATAAGAACAATTGGTTCGGCCGACGTAAGAACAAGGGTTTTGAGTACGTCTCGGTAACCGTCGTCTGGGCTTTCGACGATTGCGAGGCCGAGGTGGACGACATTCTCATTCTGGCCGACAATCGCAGGTATGCAGTTATCGGAAAGTCAGGCCGCGAACTGTCGCTGCGCTTGCTCAATATGTCAAACTATACCTTCTGCCGTGACGGGGAATTGCTGAAAGGCGTTGGAACGGTGTCCGGAGAAATGAAAAAGAAATGAACTATACAGCCATAATTCAGGAAAACGGTAGAAGGACCAGTAAGATGGACCTTGAAACGAACCGGTACAATCCCTTTACAGGGGAGGGTAGCCTGTCCGTGGAAAGGTTGTACGTCTCCCTACCGGATGCACAGCTTCCTGATATGTGGCTGCCCAAGACAATGCTCTGCCAGTCTTTCGTGCATGCACTCATAAAGGCAGGCAGTATTGAGACGTTCATACGTGAAACTCTGAAAGAGGGATACTCCAAGGAACTGGCCCAGGGTGTCTGGTCCATGTTCAATAGCATCCGTTTTGAGCATGACTTCGAGTACTGGGCAATAATTACCGCACTGATCGAACCCAAGGAGGGTGGCAAGGAAATACGCTTCTGCCTGAATAGGGCACAACGCAGGCTACTGGCCAAGTTCGAACACATGAGGATTGCTGGTGTTCCTATCCGCATAATCCTTCTTAAGGCCCGTCAGTGGGGTGGTTCTACCCTGACACAGATATACATGGCATGGATTCAGATTATCCATAAGATGAACTGGAACTCGGTCATTTGCGCTCACGTTGAATCCACTTCGAGGATTATCAAGGGAATGTACGACAAGCTGCTCAAAGCCTACCCGTCCGAGTACCTGAACGAGGGTGTGGAATTGGAACTGAAACCCTATATCGGCTCACAAAAGACCTCGATTATCAAGGGTATCAACTGCCGTGTGACCATTGGCTCGGCTGAAAAGCCAGACGGTGTGCGGGGTGAACATACTTCAATGGCACACTTGTCAGAGGTCGGGTTATGGAAGAAAACGGATGGTAAGCGGCCGGAGGACATTGTGCAGTCCGTCCTTTCAGGCATCCTGTATATCCCCTACTCTATGGTCGTGTATGAATCCACGGCCAAGGGTATAGGAAACTTCTTTCACCGCGAGTGGTTGAAAGCCATTGAGGGCAAGTCCAATTTTGCACCGGTGTTTATCGCATGGTTTGATATTGACTACTACTCATTGCCCATTGAGAACTACATAGCGTTCATCAAGGAAATGAGCGAATACGAATGGCGGTTATGGAAAGAGGCCGGTGTCACACTTGAACAAATCGCTTGGTACCGGACCACCTTGAAGGATATGGATGATTGGCGCATGAAATCCGAGTATCCGTCCTTTGCAGATGAAGCGTTCCAGTCCACCGGCTCGGGTGTGTTCGAGGCAGAAGATGTAAACAACCTGATGGAGGGTTGCTTGGAACCGAAGGGCCGTTTTGATGTTTTCGCCAAAGGCAGAAACGGCAAGGAGGCACTTGAAGGGGTTCGTATGTCACCAAACCCTTTTGGAAACCTGTTTGTCTGGGAGTTTCCGGACGATGTTACACGGATGACCAGAAGATATGTCGTATCGGTGGATATCGGTGGTAGGTCCGAGAAATCCGACTGGTCCGTCATTACGGTGTTTGACCGGTATTTCATGACTGATCCTGACGGGGTGCCCGAGGTGGTGGCTGAATGGTACGGACATACGGACCATGACTTACTGGCGTGGTTTGCTGCGCAGATATCGGAATTATACGGGCATGCCATACTGGTGTTCGAGTCCAACACTCTGGAAAGCGAAGGCACCGAGGGCAGCCATGGCGAGTTTATCCTTGACGAGATTGCCGATGTGTACGACAACCTATATTCCAGAACCTCAGCCCAGAAGATCAGGGAGGGCCTGCCCTTGCGTTGGGGCTTCCAGACCAACAAACAGACCAAGGCCGTACTGGTGGATACTGGCATACGCCTGCTGCGCGACGATGGATACATAGAGCGCAACGTGGAATGCTGCTACGAGTACCGCAAGTATGAGATAAAGCCCGACGGTACTTTCGGTGCCGTGGAGGGCAACCACGATGATAGGGTCATGAGCCGATTGATTGGCCTTTACGTGTGCTATGATTATGAAAATTACCCATTGCCTGCCTTGATCGTGACGGAAACCTCGCGCAGGCCAACAACAAGAATATTATCAACCTCTGATTTTTAAAATTATGAAAAAGAACAAGTACACCCAGTTATGGAACCAAAGCCCGAAAGTCTGGGCACAGGAAATGCTGTTTCTCTTAAAAATGAAGCTGCGTTTAAAAATGGCTATCAAGATGGCCGAGTATAAACACTACATCAGTTCAAAGAAGTACTATGTACTGCCTGACGATTCGGGTGGACTGATGGTTGTGGGCCGTGACCAGATACCCATGCAAAAGAAGCGCGGCCGTATCATGTCCGGTTATGGTGCGTTTGAACTTTCCCATTTGGCGTTCTATATCACTGCCGCCTACCGTGGAGGCGAAGGCGCCCCGACGTTCTGGGAACGCAAGAAAATGGAGGTCAATTACCGTAAGTTCTGCCGCAGGATTGCCATCCTGAAACCCCAGATTGGAACGAGCGTGCCGGTAAAGGCCAGAAAGCCTAAGAAGTAACCGGACCACCACAAAAGCATGAAGGCCTCTTTTCACAAAGGGGCCTTCTTTTTACGCAATTATTTTTCACAAATTCTTAGTAATGACATTACGAATGTACTAAATCTAAAGGACTCGCACAACCGCAAAAGCCCTTTAAATAAAGTCGCTCAACCTACTGTTGCGTAGGCCGTTGAACAGGCATCTGGGGTGCCTGCCCTGAACCTGCGTTTTGTTGTTGCGCGAATTGCGGCAGCATATTGGCCTGCATTTCCTGCTGTTGGGCTGCCATTTCCTTTTCCTCGGACTCCATCGATTGCAGCACCTTGTCGGCAAAAGGCAGGGAGGAATTGGAAAGCATGTTCTTGACCGTGATTGCACCGGCCTTCCAAAGGTCCATCAGGTACAGGTCCATGGTTGTACGGTAGTTGATGCTCGCGGTGGACTCGGAAAGTGTCAGGTCAATGTCTGCGTTCCTGACTTTCTCGGGGTCGTACCACTTGGCTTCCTCTGAGTACTGCCTTCCGGCAATGGTCAGGTACACCGGTTCCTCGTAGAACTGTTGGATGAGTTGCATCATCTTTTTGTCGCGGTCCGTGCGGAAACTCTTGAACGTCTCGAACGTGTCCACAAGGTTCGTAGCCGCGTTGTTGGCTTGTGCCTCATATAGTTTGCCCGAAGTGCCGGAACCTGCATCCTTGCCCTGCAATGCACCGTGTACGCCTGTAAGGTCAGGAAGCAATGAGCGCACCAGTCCGATCATTTCGGTAACCCCGACAACCGAAGCCCTGCTCTGTATTTCCTGCGGTATTCCCCCATTGGTAAACTTCGCGTTCGGCTTGAAATATACTACGCCTCCCACCTTGCGGTATTCGGTCGATAAATCTTCGAGCGTGTACCCATCTGGCAGCGTGCCCTCCATGACAAACAGCGTTCCCTTGGAACTTGCGTTGATAATGAAATCGGCCATGGATATGTTACGGTTGAGTAACTTCTGGGCATCAATGGTGGATTCAGTGAACGAATGGGCCTTACCGTCAATGGACATGAAGCGTTTCATCACGTAAGGGTGTGAGCCGTGCCAGTAGGGTGTTTCACCTTCCGACAAGACTTCGCCCGTGGGTGACATGAACCGGTAATACATGAACCGGTGGATATCCCATTTATAGTTGATAAGTTTCGGCTCGATCTGGAAACGTGCGGCTTCCTCGGTCCTGCGTAGGTTTTCGGCCTTGATATTCCTTTCTTGGTCAAGGTCCAGCCACATTTCTTCACCCGTCAGCGTGTCATGGGCATAATACTTGGCCTTGCTTTCCATCTTCCATATCTCCACCACGCGGCACATATTGGCATCAAAGGGCCTGAAAAAGTCGATGGTGTCGGTCCTTACGGAGGTCATGTTGCCCCACATGTTGGATAGTCTGGTATC
>Ga0209125_1002338_pt1 | contig 14806 bp, 13 predicted proteins | sample BarGraIncub1131A_FD_184503 | JGI IMG/M metagenome (GOLD analysis project Ga0209125, IMG submission 184503) | Arctic peat soil microbial communities from Barrow, Alaska - Barrow Graham LP Incubations 11-31A (SPAdes) (version 2) | ecosystem: Environmental > Terrestrial > Soil > Wetlands > Peat... | reverse complement strand
GCAACCGGCACACGATCATCATGCACGACCTGATCGCGCGCCTTGTGATGACGATGGTCACCGATGCCGACGAGCTCGTGGCGTCCGTCCACCCCGACGACGTGGGTGTCGGTTAGACATCACGCTTCGCCTCGCACCACAACGGCCGGCCGCCCCACAAAACGCGGTCGGCCGTCGCATCAAGATGACGGCACACGATGAGACGAGACCTGCCATGAGCGTCGCACTGCGCATGAGCTCGCTGTACGCCCCAACGTTGAAGGAAGTCCCCGCCGAGGCGGAACTGCCTTCGCATAGGATCCTCCTTCGTGCGGGCATGATCCGCAAGGCCGCCGCGGGCGTGTACTCCTATCTGCCGCTGGGGTGGCGCAGTCTCCACAAGATCGAGCAGATCGTACGCGAGGAGATGGATGCGATCGGCTCGCAGGAGATGCTGATGCCGGCGATCCAGCCCTCCGAGCTGTGGCAGGAGTCCGGGCGTTGGGAGCTGTACGGACCCGAGCTGATGCGGCTCAAGGACCGTCACGGCCGCGAGTTCTGCCTCGGCCCCACGCACGAGGAACTCGTCACGTCGCTCGTGCGCCACGAGGTGCGGTCGTACCGCGAGTTGCCGCTGTCCGTCTACCAGATCCAGGTCAAGTTCCGGGACGAGGTGCGCCCGCGCTTCGGACTACTCCGCGGACGCGAGTTCATCATGAAGGACGCCTACTCGTTCCACGCGACCCAGGAGTCGCTCCAGGAACACTACGACGCGATGAGCCGCGCCTACGCGCGGATCTGCGAACGGCTCGGACTGGCGTTCCGTCCGGTCGAGGCCGAGTCGGGTCAGATCGGCGGCAAGGTCACCACCGAGTTCATGGCGTTGGCCGAGTCGGGAGAAGCCGCGCTCGTCTACTGCGAATGCGGGTATGCCGCAAACGTCGAAGCGGCATCGACCGTCGTTAAGCGGCGCCCGTCGAGCGACGGACCGAAGCCCATGCGTCGCGTGCACACCCCGGGTATCCGCACCATCGCGGAACTCGCCGGGTTCCTTGGCGTCTCGGAACGCCAGACGGTCAAGACGATGGCCGCCAAGACCGAAGACGGCTCCCTCGTCTACTTCTGCGTACCGGGCGACAGGGAGCTGAACCCCGTGAAGGCGACGTGGGCGGTCCCCGGCGCGGTGCTGCTCGACGAAGAGGATTTCGCGGCCTATGGGGTCCCGAAGGGGTCTCTCGGACCGATCGCCCCGCCGGCGGACACACTGGTCATCGCCGACCGCTCGCTCGAGAACGACCCGACGTGGGGCGTCGGCGCCAACGAGAACGACTATCACATCATCGACGCGCAGCCCGGCCGCGACTTCCAGATCGCGCAGTGGGCAGACCTCGTCGTGGCCGAGCCCGGCGACTGCTGCAGTGAGTGCGGCGCCAGGCTCAAGGGCGCCCGCGGCATCGAGGTGAGCCAGGTCTTCCAGCTCGGCACGCGCTACTCCGTGGCCATGGGTGCCACGTTCTCGGACGAGGACGGTGTGGACAAGCCATTCCTCATGGGCTGCTACGGCGTGGGGGTCTCCCGCTCGCTCGCAGCCGTCATCGAGCAGCGGCACGACGAGGCGGGCGTCGCCTGGCCCGTCACCGTCGCCCCCCTCGAGGTCGCGGTCCTGCCGCTCACGGCCGATGGCGAGGTCTTCGAAGCGGGGGAGCGCATCTGGCGCGAACTCGCCGAGGCGGGAGTCGAAACGCTTCTTGACGATCGCGACGAGCGCGCGGGTGTCAAATTCAACGACGCTGACCTGATCGGCTGGCCGCTGCAGGTGGTGGTCGGCAAGCGCGGGCTGGCCGAGGGTGTCGTCGAGGTCAAGGACCGGGCGAGCGGCGAGCGCGTCACCGTGCCGCTCGATGAAGCGGTCGCCTACGTGGTCGCCGCGATCGCCGCAGCCAAAACGGCACTGGCTCCGCTCACGGTGCATCCGACCGCCTGACCGGAGGCAGCCCCCATATGCTGCGACAGCACCCCCGAGCATCATGCGAGGGGGTGCTGTACTTCCTTCGTGCTGCGCCCCTGTGCTAGAATCCTGACTCGCAAGGAAACCGATCGACGTGCGAGAAGTGGGCTGACCCCCGCTTCTTTTGTTGTGGAAGGAGGTACCGGATGGGAAACAATCCTGCTAGCCGCCTGACGGGCCTTCTCGACCGGGTAGCGTCGGAACATGGATATGAATTGGTCCTCGTGGAGGTCCAGGGAGGGCACGGCAGCCCCCTGGTGTGTGTCTACCTCGACCACGAGGGCGGCATCACGATCGACCAGATCGCCGAAGCGAGCCACTGGATCAAAGAGTTGCTCGATGGGCTGAAGGAGTACGAGGCGGGGTACCTGCTGGAAGTCTCCTCTCCGGGTATCGATCGACCGCTGGTCAAGCTCGCAGACTTCGTGCGATTCGCGGGCTCCGAGGCAAAGATCTCAACATCGCACGAGATCGACGAACAGAAGCACTTCACCGGGACCATACGGGCAGTCGAGGACGATGTGATCGTGCTGGACACGGCGGATGCAGAGGTCCGCATCCCGTATGGCGACGTTAAGAAGGCACGACTGCAGGCCCGGATCGACTTCGGCAAGAAAGGGACGGCTGACGATGGCCTCTGAGCTGATGGATGCGCTGAAAGCGCTCGCACGTGAGAAGAACATCGACGAGTACGCGATGCTCGACCGGCTCGAGTCCTCATTGGCCGCGACCTATCGCAAGATCCTCGACCTCGAGAACGAGACGAGGGTCGAGCTCGACCGCGAGACGGGCCGGATCACGGTCTTCGAGCTGGTCCCGGTAGGCGGCACCGAAGAGGAGCCCGTCTTCGAGGACCACGACGTCACGCCTCCGGACGTCTCCCGTACGGCCGCCCAGGCCGCGAAGAGCGTCATCATCGGCATGATCCGCGATGCCGAGCGCGAGCAGATCTTCGACGAATACCAGGACCGGGTCGGCGACGCCGTGACCGGCACCGTGCAGCAGTCGGACGCGCGCTACACGCTCATCAAACTGCGTGAAGGCGTCGAGGCGCTTCTGCCCCCGAGCGAGCAGCCCTCGACCGAGCGCTACGACCACAATCAGCGCATCAAGGCCTACATCATCGAGGTCCGCAAGACGACGAAGGAGCCTTCCATCGTCGTGTCGCGCACCCATCCCGGCCTGCTGAAGCGCCTGTTCGAGCTCGAGGTCCCCGAGATCTACGATGGGATCGTCGAGATCAAGAACGTCGCCCGCGAGCCGGGGCTGCGCAGCAAGATCGCCGTCTCGAGCCGCGAGCCCGGACTCGACCCCGTGGGCGCCTGCGTGGGCCCGAAGGGCAGCCGCGTCCGTATGGTCGTCGGCGAGCTCCGTGGCGAGCGGATCGACGTCGTGCCGTGGAGCGATGATCCCGCGCAGTTCGTCGCCAACGCACTGTCACCGGCGAAGGTGTCCAAGGTGCTGGTCCACGAGGCCGAGCGCTCTGCGACCGTGATCGTCCCCGACGACCAGCTCTCTCTGGCCATCGGCAAGGAAGGCCAGAACGCACGCCTTGCCGCGAAGCTCACCGGGTGGCGTATCGACATCAAGAGCCAGTCCCAGGCCGTTTCGGCAGGAATGAGCGAAGCGGTCAGCTCGACAGGACCCGCCGGCGACCACGTGGAAGGCGACGGGCGCTGCTGCGCCGTCACCGGCAACGGCATACGCTGCCGCAACCGCGCGAAGCCCGGCTCGACGTTCTGCTCCCTGCACGACAAGGAGGCGGTCAAGTAACCCATGCGGCCCCGCAAGCCTGCCATCCGCACCTGCATCGGGTGCGGTACGAGCGAGGACAAGCGCCAGGTCGTGCGCTTTGTCCGGATGCCTGACGGCGCGGTCGAGGTCGACCCTACCGGCAAGGTGAACGGGCGTGGGGCCTACGTCCACACCAACCTCGAGTGTTTCGAGGCCGCGATCCGCAAGCGCAGGATCGCTTCCGCGTTGCGGACGAACGTGAACGAGGATGACATTGGCCGCCTGAGGGCGGAATTCGAGCGTGTACTCGAGACTCGAGTCGCGCTCGTCCACGAGGATGGTGACGCGTAAGTGCCCAGCATGCGAGTACATGAACTCGCCAAGGAGTTCGGGATGACCTCCCAGGAGCTCCTTGAGCGTATACAGGCTATGAAGATCCCGGCGAAGAACCACGCATCCACGCTGGTGGAGGCGTACGTCGACAAGATCCGCAAGAACCTCGGACCCGAGATCGCCGAGCGCCACATGGCGATGGAGGCCGAGCAGCATCGCCTCGAGGCCATCGAGGCCGAACGCGCAGCCGCCGAAGCCGCGACACTCGCAGCCGAAGAAGAAGTGCGCCGCCAGTCGCACGAGGCCGAGCTCGCTGAGGCAGAGGCTGCGGCCCGTGCCGAGGAAGAAGCTCGCCGCAAGGCCGAAGCCGAGGAGGACCGCAAGCGCAAGGAGGCCGAACGTGAGGCCGAGCGCCTGCGCCACGAGGCAGAGGTGAAGCGTCGCGAGGAAGAAGCCGCCCGCGAGGTCGAAGAGCGCGAGCGCTACAAGCAGATGGCCGTGCAGGCCGAAGCCGCGACGCCGCCGGTGGTCCAGTCGGTCGTCGAGGTCGCCAAGGCCGCTGCAGCACTGGGCGCGCCCGGTTACGGTGGCAAGAAGGGCAAGAAGGGCAAGAAGCCCGGAGGCCGCGAGAACCGCGAAGAAGGCCCGCGCAGCCGCGGCCAGCAGAACGTTCAGCCTGTCCTCGACGGTGTCCTTACCCTCGAGGAGGGCTCGACTGTTGCGCAGTTCGCCAACGCCATCGGCGTGCCCTCAGGTGACGTCATCAAGAAACTGTTCGTGATGGGACAGGCATTCACGGTCAACCAGGCGCTCTCCTCGCAGATGCTGGAGACCCTCGGAGAGCAGTACGAACTGCTCGTCGACATCGTGAAGCCGGGCGAAGAACCCGTCGAGGTGTTCGATGACGATCCCAAGGACCTCAAGGAGCGTCCGCCGGTGGTCACGGTCATGGGTCACGTCGACCACGGCAAGACCTCACTGCTCGACGCCATCCGCTCCACGGGCGTCACCGCGACCGAAGCCGGCGGCATCACCCAGCACATCGGCGCGTCGGTCGTCGTCAAGAACGGCAAGCAGATCACCTTCATCGACACACCAGGCCACGAGGCGTTCACCGCCATGCGTGCCCGCGGTGCCAACATGACCGACATCGTCATCCTCGTGGTGGCGGCCGACGACTCCGTCATGCCGCAGACCGTCGAGGCCCTGGACCACGCTCGCGCGGCCGGGGTGCCGATCATCGTCGCGGTCAACAAGATCGACAAGGATGGTGCAAACCCGGAGCGGGTGCGCACCGAGCTCGGCGAGCGCGGCCTCATCGCTGAGGCGTGGGGCGGCGACACCCCCTTCGTGGAGGTATCGGCCAAGAAGCACCTCGGCATCGAAGAGCTGCTCGAGATGATCCTGCTCGTCGCGGAAGTCCAGGAGCTCAAGTCGAATCCGACCGCTCCCGCCCGCGGCGTCGTCGTCGAAGGGAACCTCGACCGCGGTCGCGGCCCTGTCGCTACCGTTCTCGTCCAGCGGGGCACGCTCAAGGTGGGCGATGCGATCGTGGTCGGCACGGCCCACGGACGCGTGCGCGCCCTGGTCGACTCCAAGGGCAAACATGTCCATACGGCGAAGCCTGCCGATCCGGTAGAGATCCTCGGACTCAACTCCGTGCCGTCCGCCGGTGACGACTTCAAGGTCATGCCGGACGACAAGCAGGCCCGCGCCATCGCTGAGGAGCGCGACCTGAAGAAGCGCCTCATGGCGCAGGAGACGGCCAAGTCGCACATGTCGCTCGACGACCTGTTCGAACGGATCCAGGAAGGCCACGCAGAGGTCAAGCTGGTCGTGAAGGCCGACACGCAGGGCTCCATCGAAGCGCTGAAGGACTCGCTGGCCAAGTTGGACCAGACCGAGGTGGAGATCCCCATCATCCACAGCGGCGTCGGCGCCATCACGGAGACCGATGTCATGCTTGCCGACGCTTCGGATGCGATCATCATCGGCTTCAACGTGCGACCTGAGCCGAAGGCGAAGGCACTCGCAGAGGTCTCCAAGGTCGACATGCGCCTCTACCGCATCATCTACAAGATCATCGAGGACATCAACGCAGCGCGCATCGGCATGCTCAAGCCCACGATCGAGGAGCAGGAGACCGCGGTCATCGAGGTGCGCGAACTCTTCCGCGTCCCGAAGCTGGGGGTCATCGCAGGCTGCTACGTGACCGAGGGCGAAGTCCACCGCGACGACCTCGTGCGTGTCGTTCGTCAGGGCACGATCATCCTCGACGGCACCATCCACTCGCTACGCAGGTTCAAAGAGGACGTGAAGTCCGTCAAGGTCGGCTATGAATGCGGTCTCGCGCTGGAGAACTTCCAGGACCTCAAGGAGGGCGACGTCCTCGAGACCTACAAGAAGGTCTCAGTCGCCCGGGAGGAGTAACAACCATGCGTTCCTATCCGCGAGCCCGCGCCATGGCAGAAACGGTGCGGGAACTCGTCGCACGCATCCTGCTCGAGGAGATCTCGGATCCGCGAGTCGACTTCATCACGATCACAGGGGTCGAACTCAGCCCCGATATGCGCTACGGAACGGTCTATGTCACCACGCGTGAGACAGATGACGCCGAAGTGGCCCTCGAGGGACTCAAGGCAGCGACCGGACGCGTCCGGTCGCTGCTGGGTAGCCGGGTACGCCTACGCTACTCCCCGGAGATCACGTTCAAGCTCGACCCCGCCATCGAAGAGGCGACCCGGATAAGCAACGCCATCCGGCGTGAGCGCGAGGCCGGGCGAGTCCCGGAGGAGTCGGTCGAGACCACCGAAGAGACAGAGACCGGTGAAGATGTCTGACGCGATCACAACGGAACGCACGGTGGCCGAGGCGCTGCTGGGCGCCGGGTCGGTCGTGGTCTGCGCTCACGTCAACCCCGATGGGGACGCCGTTGGTTCCGTTCTCGCGCTGACGCTGGCTCTCCGTCAGATAGGGATCGAAGCTGTTCCCACCCTGGCGGATGCGCATGAGGCTCCTTCTACCTACTCGTTCCTCGAGGGTTTCGAGTTCTACCGACCTTCGTCGGAACTGACGCCGCCGGACGTCTTCGTCGCTCTCGACACGCCCACCTGGGCACGTCTCGGGACGGCGGAACCGCTCGCGCGCGCTGCCGGTCGTGTGATCGTGATCGACCATCACTCGGACGATGCCTGCTTCGGGGCGCTGAATCTCGTGGATGCCGACGCGTCGTCGACGGCGTCCATCGTGTGGCGGTTGCTCCCCGAGCTCGGCGCTGAGGCGACGCCCGCCATCGCCGCCGCCTCGTACGCCGCACTGATGACCGACACCGGTCGCTTCTCGTATGGCAACACCACGCCACGCGCGCTGCGCGATGCAGCCGACATGATCGAAGCCGGAGCCAACGCCCGCCGCTCGTACACGAAGGTGTACGAATCACGGACGCCCCCGGCGCTGGCGTTGCTCGGCCGCGTCCTGTCCCGCATAACGCTGGCCAACAAGAACCGCGTGGTCTACTCCTGGATCACGGACACGGACCTGGCCGAGACCGGCGCGCTTCCCGAGGAGACGGAGAACATCGTCGACATCGTCCGCCAGACGGGACGGGTGGACGCGGTGGTGGTCTTCAAGCAGGAGACGGCAGGGGTCAAGGTCTCGCTTCGCGCCAAGTGCCCCACACTCGACGTCGGGGCGATCGCCCGCTCGTTCGGCGGCGGAGGCCACTTCGCCGCCGCGGGAGCGACGCTGAGCGTCCCCCTGGACGATGCCATTGCCGAGGTGCTCGCCCTTCTCCCCGGAGGCGCGGCGTGAGTCGCCGCGGCATCACCTCGCTCTCCGGCATCCTGCTCGTCGACAAGCCCGCAGGAATGACGAGCCATGACGTCGTCGCCGCGGTCCGACGGGCGACAGGGGAGGGACGCGTAGGCCACGCGGGGACCCTCGATCCGATGGCCACCGGACTGCTCGTCGTCCTTGTCGGTCCCTACGCACGGCTCGCCCCGTATCTTTCGGGAGCCGAGAAGTCGTACGAAGCTCGTATCGCGTTCGGTACGGAGATGGACACCGACGACGCCGAAGGAACCGCGACGCGCTCCGCGGACACTCCCGCGGGACTCTTCGACGCCGCTCATGCCGAGGGACTCATACGTGCATCGCTCGGCGCCTCACTTCAGACCCCTCCCGCTTACTCGGCGATCAAGGTCGGAGGACGCGTCTCCCATCGTGCAGCGCGAGCTGGTGAGGAGCTGGTTCTCGCGGACCGCCCTATCGAGGTATTCGAGGCGGAACTCACGGCCATCGACGCCGACGCCCGCACCTGGGATGTACGCTACCGCGTCTCGAAGGGCACGTATGTACGCGCGCTCGCACGCGACCTGGGACGGGCCGCCCGGAGCGCCGCACACCTGAGCGCGCTGCGCCGCACCGCCAGCGGCAATCTGAGCCTCGATGCCGCCCACGATCTCGAAGAGGTCGCGGTAGCGGCTCGAGAAGACCGCATCGCCGGACTCTTCGCCGATCCGATCATCGCTCTCGGTCTACCGGTCGCCGACTTCGCGCCGCGGGAGATCGCACACGGGCATTCTCCCGCACTCCCGCCAGACTCGGTCTTCACCGACGGCTCGCGCGTGGCGGTCCGCTGCGAGGGAGCATTTGCGGGCGTCTACAGCGTGCGCGGCGATCGCTTGGCGCCGGAAGTCGCCCTTCTGAAGGCGGACGTTCGATGAGTCGCATACTCCACTGGCACCCGGAGATGGAACACCTTGGTGGCTGCGTGGTCGCCATGGGAGTGTTCGACGGTGTCCACATCGGCCATCAGGCGCTCGTGCATGATGCCGTCGAGCTGGCCCGGTCTCGCGGAGTGTGTTCCGTGGTGCTGACCTTCGACCGTGATCCCGATCAGATCGTGAACCCCGCGACGGCGATGCCCCAATTGCTGGACCTCGACGACAAGTTGAACCTTCTGGCCCGACAAGGCGCTGACGTCGTTCTGGTGGTCCCGTTCACCGAGCGGTTGGCTGCCACCGCGCCGCTGGTGTTCCTGGACGAGGTCCTCCTCCAAACGATGGCCCCTGTCGCTGTGACCGTCGGCTACGACTTCAGGTTCGGCCACCGGGCCGAAGGCGACGTGGATGTGCTGGTGCGCTACGGCGCCGTACATGGCTTTACCGTGCTGGCCCACGAGCTGGTCAACGACGCGGGCGCGCCCGTCACTTCGACCCGCATCCGCCGCCTCGTCGAGTCGGGGGAGGTCTCCGAAGCCGGGCGCCTCCTCGGACGACCGCATCGCGTGCGCGGGCTGGTCGTTCGCGGGCGGGGAGAGGGCGCTGAGCTCGACGCACCCACGGCGAACCTCGCGACCGCGCCGTTCGCCGCACTGCCGGCCGACGGCGTCTACGCGGGACGGACGGAGGTGGACGGCGTGACATACGCATGCGCTGTCTCCGTGGGAGTGCCGCCCTCGTTCCCGGACGCGACCGCCGAGCTGGAAGCGCACCTGATCGGGTTCCGTGGCGACCTCTACGGCCGCTCTCTCGTCATCGAGTTCATCAGCAGGATCCGCCCGCAGCGGCGCTTCGACGATCAAGCCGAGCTCGCCGCCGCCATCCGCGCCGACATCGAGCAGGTCAGACACCTCGCGGGCCCCTAGCCGCCGCGTCATTCTCCGGTCGACCTGTGATACACTGTCGCGGTTGTCCCTAGATAGGCCCCGTGCCTTGAGTGGTCGGAACTCCACCGACGCCGCTCTCGGACGGAGGCGACGAAGCAAGAACCGAAAGGGTGGATCAGAATGCCGCTTTCCAAGGACGTCACCGCAGAGATCGTTGCCGACAACCGGAAGCACGATACCGACACCGGTTCGACGGAAGTCCAGATCGCTCTGCTCACGCAGCGCATCCGCGACCTCACCGAGCACCTCCGCGAGCACAAGCACGACCACCACACCCGTCGCGGGCTGCTGCAGATGGTCGGCCAGCGTCGCCGGCTCATGAACTACCTCAAGAAGTCCGACGTCGAGCGTTATCGCGCGATCATCGCCAAGCTCGGCATCCGCGGCGTCTAGTCGTTCGCGAACCACAATAGGATCCAACGGAAGCGGGGATACACTCCTCGCTTCCGCGTATGAAGAGGGGAACCCCCACGAGGGGCGGTTCCGCATCGAAGCCGGGGGCATGAGGCCCGCCGGCAAGAGGGAAGAGGCAGAGGATGGGAAAGGTAACCGAAACGTTCGAACTGTACGGAAAGACCTACACGCTCGAGACGGGCGAACTGGCCAAGCTGGCCGGTGGCGCGGTCGTCGTGCGGCAGGGTGACACGATGGTCCTGGTCACCGCCACGGCCTCCAAGTTCCCCAAGGATCTCGACTTCTTCCCGCTCACCGTCGACTTCGAAGAGCGGATGTACGCCGCGGGCAAGCTCCCCGGCGGCTTCATCAAACGTGAAAGCCGACCGAGCGAGAAGGCGGTCCTGACCGCGCGCATGATCGACCGCCCGATCCGCTCGTCCTTCGCCGACGGCTTCCGCAACGAAGTCCAGATCATCGCGACGGTCATGTCGGCCGACCAGGTCAACCAGCCTGACGTGATCTCGATCATGGGCGCCTCGTCCGCGCTGCTCGCCGCCGGCATCCCCTTCGAAGGCCCCCTGGCCGGTGTCCGCGTATGCCGCGACGCCGAGGGTGCGTTCATCGTGAACCCGTCGTTCGAAGAGGCCGATGCCTCTGACCTCGACCTCGTGGTCGCCGGCTCCAAGGACGCCGTCTACATGCTCGAGGCCGGAGCGCACGAGGTGTCCGAAGAGGACATGCTGTCCGCACTGATGTTCGCCCAGGACGCCATCGCCGCCTTCTGCGAGGTGCAGGAACGATTCCTGGCCAAGCTCGTCATCACCCCGATGGTCGTCCCCGTGCACGCCATCGACCCGGCGCTCATCGACCGCATCTTCGCGGCCGGCACCGACAAGATGAACGCTGCGCTGCACAACGCGGACAAGCTCTCCCGCATGGCCGACGTCCAGGCGGTCAAGGATGAGATCCTCGCCACCTTCACGCCCGAGGAGCTCGCCGCCGACGGCAAGGACATCAAGGCTGCCCTGAAGAAGCTCGAGAAGAAGACCATGCGCACCATGGTCCTCACCACCGGCGAGCGTGCCGATGGTCGCGCCCTCGACGAAGTCCGCGAGATCACCACGACCGCCGGCTACCTGCCGCGCAGCCATGGCTCAGGACTCTTCACTCGCGGTCAGACGCAGGTCCTGTCCGTGCTCACCCTCGGGATGCTCTCCGAGTGGCAGCGCATCGACACCATCGACGTCTCCGAGGGCAAGCGCTACATCCACCACTACAACTTCCCGCCGTTCTCCGTCGGAGAGACGGGCTTCATGCGTGGCCCGAAGCGTCGCGACATCGGCCATGGTGCCCTTGCTGAGCGCGCGCTGCTCCCCGTGGTCCCCGCCGAAGAGGACTTCCCCTACACGCTCCGCATCGTCTCCGAGGTGCTCGCGTCCAACGGTTCGTCCTCCATGGGCTCCGTCTGCGGCTCGACCCTCGCGCTGATGGACGCCGGCGTGCCGATCTCCGCTCCGGTCTCCGGCATCGCGATGGGACTCATCAAGGAGGGTGACGACGTCGCCATCCTGACCGACATCCAGGGCCTCGAGGACTTCCTCGGCGACATGGACTTCAAGGTCGCCGGCACCGCCGCGGGCATCACCGCGATGCAGATGGACAACAAGGCCAAGGGCCTGTCCGTGGACATCTTGCGCCGCGCGCTCATGCAGGCCAAGGAAGGCCGCGCCTTCATCCTCGCCAAGATGATGGAGTCGATCTCCGAGCCGCGTGCGCAGCTCAACGAGTTCGCCCCGCGCGTGCTGACGATCAAGATCCCGACCGACAAGATCCGCGACATCATCGGACCGGGTGGCAAGATGATCCGCTCGATCATCGAGGCCACGGGCGCCGATATCGACGTCAACGACGACGGCACCATCTACATCGCCAGCCGTGACCAGGGTGGCGAGGAGGCGGTCGCCCGCATCCGCATGATCATCAAGGAGCCGGAGATCGGCGAGAAGTACATCGGCCGCGTCGTCTCGATCCAGCCGTTCGGTGCCTTCGTCGAGCTCTTCCCGGGCAAGGACGGACTGCTTCACATCTCGCGCGTGGCCAAGGGCCGCGTCGAGAAGGTCGAAGACGTCCTGAACGTCGGCGATGAGGTCGAAGTCGAGATCATCGACATGGACGACCGCGGCAAGGTCTCCCTCGACCGCATCAACAAGCCGGATGCCCCCGCGGGCTCCGGTGCTCCGCGCCCGGCAGGCGACCGCCCCTCGGGCGACCGTCCGCACGGTGGCGGCGGCAGCCGTGACCCGAGGCGTCGCCACTAGGCGCCGCTCGCTTCAACCGCTTGTCTGATCGAAGACCCGGACTCCACAGCCCCCGCATCTGCGGGGGCCGGAGCCGGGTCTTCGCGTAGACTGTCCCCATACGCACACCACGCCGACGGGAGTACCCGTGTTCTACGACCGCACAGTCCTCGACAGCGGCATCACCGTCATCTCCGAGTCCATCCCGACCGTCCGCTCGGTCGCCATCGGCATCTGGACCGCCGCCGGCAGCCGCGACGAGCGCCCCGCGGAGGCCGGCATCTCGCACTTCCTCGAGCACATGATGTTCAAGGGAACACCGACGCGCAGCGCCCAGGAGATCTCGGAGTCCTTCGATCGGCTCGGCGCGGAGGTCAACGCCTTCACGAGCGAGGAGGCGACCTGCTACTACTCGCGGGTCATCGACACCCATGCTCCTGAAGCGTTCGACGTGCTGGCCGACATGGTCGTCAACTCCGTGTTCGACCGCGACGCGGCGATCTCGGAGCGCGAGGTCGTACTCGAGGAGATATCACGCACGGAGGACACCCCCGATCACAAGGCCGACGATCTGTTCTCGCGGGCACTGTGGACCGGCCATCCGATCGGCCGCCCGGTGCTCGGCGAACGTGAGACTGTCAGCGGCTTCCTTCCCGAGCACCTGAGGTCCTATACCGGCCGTCACTACCGCACCGGCGACATCGTCGTCGCGGCGGCGGGCAACCTCCCGCACGCGGAGCTCGTGGAGATGGCCGAAGCCGCCCTCGCCGGACTTCCGGTAGGGGCCCGGGCCGACCGTGAACTGTCCACGGCGATCCCGGGGCGGCACGTCGCCGTCGCGACGAAGGAGACCGAGCAGGCGCACATCTGCTGGGGAACCCTGTCGCTGTCCGCCAAGGACCCCGACCGCTTCGCAGCGGACCTGATGAACGCCGTACTCGGGGGCAGCATGGCGTCACGCCTCTTCCAGGAGATCCGCGAGAAGCGCGGGCTCGCCTACGCCGTGCACTCGTACAACAGCCTCTATACCGACACGGGCGGGTTCATGGTCTACGCCGGGACACGCCCGGAGAACACCGCCGAGGTCGTCGGCCTCATCGAGACCGAGGTCGCGAAGATGCTCGACACGGGCCTCACGGCATCTGAGCTGGATCGTGCGCGCGACTCGGTCGACGGACACCTCGTCCTGGGCCTTGAGAACACGAACCGCAGGATGATGCGCCTCGGAGGGCCCGAGGTCGGTGGCCGCGAGCTGCTCTCGGTCGATGAGATCATCGAGCGCTACGCAGCCGTGACACTCGACGACATACTCCGCGTGGCACGTGTCACGCTCGGCGGCCCGAAGACGCTGGCCGTCGTCGGGCCGCACACCACCGAAGAGATCGAAGCGCTGCTCGCGTAGGGAGCGGCTTGAGGAGGGGAGTGCGCGGATGATCGATGTCATCGTGATGGGCGCCGCCGGCAAGATGGGCCGGGAAGTGGTCAGAGCCGTCACCGCGGCAGACGGGATGCGGGTCCGTGCCGCAGTGGACCCGTGTGACCCGCCGGCGAGCATCGACGACGGCGCCGGCGGCGCCATCATCACGACACCGGACCTCGACGCGGCTCTCTCGGGCGAGGGCCCCTGTGTGCTGGTCGACTTCACCGTCCCGTCCGCCGTGGAACGCACCGTCGAACGGGCCCTGTCTGCCGGCGTCCACTGCGTTGTCGGGACGACCGGGGTGACCACCGAACGCTGGAAGGCGATCGCGAAGGCCGCTACGAGCGACGCATGCCTGTTCGTGGCCCCGAACTTCGCCATCGGCGCGGTCCTGATGATGCGTTTCGCCGCCGCGGCGGCGCGCTTCATGCCGCATGCCGAGATCATCGAGCTCCACCACGACCGCAAGCTGGATGCTCCTTCCGGAACGGCGATGCACACCGCCCACCTGATCGCGGAGGCGCGCGCGGCGACGCCGGCAGCACCCGGTCGCGAGACGGAGGTCGCCGAGGGCGCGCGCGGTGCGCTCGTCGACGGCGTCTACGTGCACTCGGTCCGCCTGCCGGGACTGGTCGCGCATCAAGAGGTCCTGTTCGGCGGTATCGGCCAGACGCTGAGCGTGCGCCACGACACGATAGACCGCACGTCGTTCATGCCGGGCGTGGTGCTCGCCATCCGCGAGGTCCCCGCCCGGTCCGGCCTCGTGATCGGTCTCGACGAGTTGATGGACCTGTGAGCACGGACCTGACCGGCGACCGCGCGGTCATCGTGCAGAAGTTCGGTGGGACCTCGGTCGCCACGTCCGAGGGCCGCGCGGCGTTGCGCGCACGCGTCAGGCAGGCGCATGACAGCGGCCTCATGCCCGTGGTCGTCGTTTCGGCCATGGGACGATCGGGCGCACCCTACGCCAC
>Ga0209125_1002337_pt1 | contig 14809 bp, 6 predicted proteins | sample BarGraIncub1131A_FD_184503 | JGI IMG/M metagenome (GOLD analysis project Ga0209125, IMG submission 184503) | Arctic peat soil microbial communities from Barrow, Alaska - Barrow Graham LP Incubations 11-31A (SPAdes) (version 2) | ecosystem: Environmental > Terrestrial > Soil > Wetlands > Peat... | reverse complement strand
ACCAGCATCCCGAGGACCAATTGCTTTGGTCCCATCGATGAAACCCAATATCATCACTGCCCCTTGATTGATTGTCAAAACGTGATCACCGGCAGGGTAGGTATAGGTATGCACATTCACTGGAGGCTGGCCGGCGATGTCCAGACACTTTGCCAGACGGATTTCCGACTGACCATAATCATTGGCTGAAGCATCCGTTTCCAGTTTCGGTGAATACGCGTAATTGGAACTGACCGTACTGAAGTAACCCACCAAAACGGATACCGGTTTTTTGCAGGAAAACTTGATTTCAGTCTGCTCTGTTTTTTTTGCATCGTACGAGAACCGCAATCCTTTCAGATTTTTGAGTTCGTCCGCGTACTTCAAGATTTTTGCCTCTTTATCGGTAAAGGCATTGGGCGCCTGATCCAACGTGACCAGATCGTACGAACACTGCACCTCCGCCGGTTGAAGCGGCTGAATGATTTGCGGTGTCTGGTTGGGTTGTTTCAGTCGTGCCAGATTCCTGTCGAAGTTGTTCAATTCTTCCGTAAAACTCGGCAAAATTTCCACCCAAGTCTTGTTTTTTCCATCGTCTCCACCAATGGGCAAACGTCGCTGCCGGGTCTGCATACTGTTGGCGTATAGATAGGTATCTACAGTCAGTTGAACCAGCTCACGGTAAAAGCCGAGGGACTCCTCTAGGTAAGGTCTTGCCTTGTCCAGGTCGCTTAGATCGTTGGAATACGAGTATCGAAGCACCAACACGGCCGCTTTCACTTTCGCATTCATAAAGCGGGCAAACGCACGGTATGCTCTGGCGTCGTTCAGCAGGCGGGCAAACTCGTCGTTATTTTTGCTCACGCCGGAAACTGACTCCAAGGCTTGTACAGCTGCTATTCCGTGGTTTTCGGCCTCGTTGGCCAGCTGAACCGGATTCTCGCCTACATGCGGTTGTTTGTTCCATTCCTTTAGGGACCATTCTGCCAACGATTCTCCTTTAGGTCCACAGGAAGCAAAGAAATCCGGGTAAACTGTCCAACGACTCGGATTCAGCAACTGCGTCATAAAGGAACCCAGCAGGAACGTCTGTCGGTTGCCTTCCGTAATAGCCAGTTTGCGGGTCAGCTTGGGTGAAATCTCACCCATTTCCTCATACCCTTTCAGAATGTTGGAACCCTGGCCAGGACAGCCAAAGGTCGAATCCAGTTCCCGGCTCCAATAGGCTATTTCTTCGGTGCGGTCCCTACCTTGCTTCCAGGCATACCTGGCCCAGGCTTCGTACCACATCTTATCCCGATCCATTTCCAGCAAACGGGTTTTCGTCTTGTCTGCTGTATAAGGCCAGTCCCAATACGATGCCTGCGGATAGATGTGCAGGGCATTCGCGCCGTGTACCGAATGCATTGCTCCAACCGTTTTTTGAATGAAATCGGGCGAACTCCAGCGGAACGGTTCCAGGTTGGCCAAAATATGGACATTTTCCACATGCGTCGTACCCAATTCGGAGAGGGCTTTGTGGGTAGCAGCCCAAGGACCACCCGGCTGATAGGTGCAGAGCGATTCCCCGTTGTATTTGTTCATCGTGAACAGATTCTTATAGATAGGCCTTGCAGCGGCCATCACCATCTCGCAATTGGTGTCGTGGGCACGCAGAATGATGGGCACTTCGTCCGTACGTCCAAGTTCCTTTAAACCATCCTTCACACCCGGAAGAATCGTCTTCGTAAACCACTCCACATCGTCCTCGTAGGTGTTGATGGCTTCACCCAGACAAACAAGCAGGCCCACGTTGGGGTATTTTCGGATGAACTCGGCGATGGATTTTCGGGTATAATCCGAAACTAGGGGATTGATCGCCGCATTCCTGTCCTGTGTCTTAATGCCGTAATGTTCGGCAAAGGGTTTGGAAACGATGATGTTGTAGAACATTTGGATCACCCAGATGCCGCGTTTGTCGGCTTCCTGAGTTAGAAAAGCAAACATTTCTTCATTCTTGCGGAAATCTTCATCACTGACTTCCACCGCAAAAGGATAGTCCGGAAGCTTCACCAGCGAAGCGAACGGATGCCCGTTCCAGAGATACATCGAATTCATCCGGTTTTCCACCAACATATCCAAATACTTGATCCACATCGCTTTATCGTAAAACCAAGGGAAGGTTTCTGGTGTGTAGGGGTATTCATAAACGGTACGACCGGGCAAGTAATAGGGTTTCTGCATCCCGATGCACGAACCGCGAAGCACCATTTCGGGTTGATCGTCGAAGTTTAAAGTCTCTGGTAACTGCCCTTCCAACTTTATCCGGTCTGCCAATTCCAGGCAAGCATACAACGCCCCGCTGGCATCCATTCCGCGCAGAATCCAGGTATTCTTCACCTTGCGGATTGAAAAACCTTCCTTATGAAACGGTTGGCTAAACGTCAGTTTCAACGACTTGCAGCTGGAAATCATAACGGCATCGGTAGCCGTTCCAATAAAAAGCCTTACCTTCTTTCCTGATTTCAACATACGAGAAACCGAATCCGTCTGAATCCCATACCCGGCCTGCGTCAACGCAGTCTGAAGCGTTGATGCACCAAAACGAACCCGCGCAGAAGCACCCACAGGCGTCAAAACTGTTATGTTTCCTGCTGCCCAAAGGGAAACCGAAAGAAATAAAATGCTTAGTAAGCTAAAAAAATGTTTCATTCTGTTACAAATTTACAACGACTTCCTGCCCGTCCCCATTAATGAGTAAACGGAACAAACCACTTTCGACCTTTTCCAGTTTTCCGGCAGTCGTTTTTGGTTTTTTGGCCTTGACAAACAGGTAACCATTTCCTTCAGAGGCTGTTACTTTTATAGTTTTTAAATCTTTATACACTTTGATGACACCATGTGGTGTGGGAACGGATCCTTCTATCCATTGCAAATCGCCAAGTTCCGGACGGATTTCGAAACTCTGATAACCCGCAGCCGTTGGTTTTACTCCAAGGAAATATTTGCCCAGCAAATAAATCGGACTGGCGCCCCAGGCATGACAGAGACTCTTCCGGTACGGCTTATTGTACATGGCCAGATGCTCCACCCCTTTCTCTGAAGGATTGTACTTTTCCCAGAACGTCGTGGCACCCTCCTTAAGCATTCCGCCCCAATAATTGCGCATTTCCTGCATCACATAATTCGTTTCACCCATGGTGCACATGGCTTCCAGTTCGTAGAAGCGCATGTAGGGCGTGGTAATTTTCATGATATTGTCGTTTAGGATTACCTTTTCTTTGACAACATCTTTCTGCTTCTCGGTCAGATAATTGAAGAAGATGGCAAACATATTAGTGTAGCGGGTTACCGTACCGTCACTCACACCGTTCACTTTGTTGTGGACGAAAGCGCCCTTGTCTTTATCCCAGAATTCCTTCATAAGGATGGTCTTCACATTCAAAGCCAAGTCCGCATATTTCTGACTGTCTGCAGGCCTATCAATTAAATCGGCGCATAACGCCATGGTTTCCAGGCTTCTGCAATAAAGCAATTGCTCAAAGCTGACTTCACCCTTTTTATCCATTGGGCCATCGGTCCAGTCGATGAAAAGCCAGTCACCGGCCTGCCCTTCCAGCAAACCCCGACTGTTCCGCCTCGAAAGCACCCATTGCATCAAGGATTCCATACGCGGATACATCAGCCTGATGAATTCCTTGTCACCCGTATACATGTAGTAATCGTACAGCCCCAGAAACCAGTAAAAGGAATAATCCATAATGGTGTTTATGTGTCCGGTCACCGGGTCTTTGCCGCGCAAAAACTGAAGCGTACGCTGTACCGTGGGTGAATCGTAAAACAGGTAATAGTTCATCAGGTAGCTCTGATAGGCATCCCCCGACCAGACCCAGCGGTCGCGCTTGATACCGTCGATAAAGAATTCCCGCGTAGTCAGTTGCAAGGTATAGGCCGAAATGTTCCAGATACGATTGATCAAGGTATCGCTGCATTTGAACGAACCTTTGTATTCCTGCGGACTGAATTCATACTTCATGTCCACACTGCCAATGGTCAGATCCCCTTCTGTTTCAATGTACAAATAGCGAAAAGCCTTAGAATCCGTGAAAAGCAAATCGGTGGAAACCGATGCATCCGCTTCCACGACATCAGTCAACTCCCCATCATTGACATCCAGGGCTTCCTCCTTAGATTCTCCATAGAAAACCTTGATCTTACCCTTGCCGGTCAGGCCATGGAAATACGGAAAACCCATCGTCTCCTTGCCGAAATCCACCAAAATGCCGTTTTTAATGGTTTCCGTTTTAACTGGAGACATCGGCAACGTAGGCAGTTTGAATTTGGAAGGCGCATTCTCAGGCAGGTTGAAACGCCAACTGCCAGCCGGCATATAGATGGTACCCGATTTGTCGGAAGCCTTCCCCGAATCGTCAATCCATTCCTTATCCTCGAACGTAGTTTTCCAACCCGGTCCCGTCTGAATGGTCTTTCCGTCTACAAAAAGCGCCGGCACACGATCCAGACTGAAAACTTTGATGTTGAGCGAATGCTTTCCAGCTGGTATGATCAACGTAGAAGGCATCCCCTGCTGTAACTTTCCGTCCAGCTTCACATTATATTTGCCTTCAGCCAGAATTTTAATGGTCTCCTCCTCGGTCGGGTTGACTTCGGTGGAAAACTCCACCATGGGATAGTGCGAATCCACTTTCCAGAAAGGCGGGTAAAACGTGCCCCGTTCGGTTCGACGGTTTTGCAGGTCGTTTCCCAACCAGATTTCATAATCGCCAGGGTACCAGATCCAGGTCGCATTTTCAGCCAGGACAGAAAGGCAAGGAAGTGCCAAAAACAAGGTCAGCAGGAGCTTTTTCATTAGGTGTCTTATTTTTATTTTTGATATTTTGGTTCCAGTCCGGCATGTTCCTTGATTTCTATCGAAACCTGCGGCCCATTGTTTTCAAATTGAATCAACCCTGTTTGGTTGAAACCGAATTTGGCTTTGTCCGTCCAGTTGTTTTTGACCACCATGTACGAACTGGCCTCATCCAGGTAAATCCGATAATCCGTGGTGTCGTGCGCATAATCAATCGAGGGAACGCCGTAAATGCAATTTTCCGTGATCGTCGTGCCGGGTTGCGCCGACAAGGTATAAATTCCGCCGCAACTGTAATTATGTTTGCCGAAATCGTGCACGAGATTCTGCCGAATCGTATTGTTCCGCATGCAGTTGATGGTGCGTGTCCAGCCCCAGCCCACACTGATGCCGGTATACGACAGATTGCGTAATTCGTTGTGTTCGAAGGTGACACCTCTAACATAACCGGCAATCATGCCACAGCAACCCCAGTATTCGTTGGCGGCATCTTCCACCAGGTTGTTGCGAATCCTCATGTTTTGTGCCAACTCACGTTGATCGGTCGGATCGTAGGGCAAATGCGCTTCCACACCGGAATCAGAAAATTTACCGATAACCAGACCGCTTCCGGCAATGTCTTTGAACAGGCAACCCTCTACCCTATCCTGATTGCAACCATACAGATAATCCAATCCGGCTGCACCGGTGTGAATAAATGAGCAGTCTTCAAAAGTGGTATGTTGCACATTCTTAAGCATCACCGCAGCCGATTGACGACCAACCCAGGCTTGATTCTCCAGCGTTGCTTTGTCAGGCGTTCCTGGTACCAGCAATTTATAAGCGTCCAAAATAAACATGCCGGCCTGCAAGGGCACATCACCCATGCGCGAAGGCCGCATCCAGGTGCTGTGTGCAAAGGTGATGCCTTTAAAGATCACATCGTGCACCGGACGTTCTGGTGTACCCTCCACATTCACCAACGTTTCCAGCGCCGGAACCAACACTACAGCCTTCAACAGGTCTTCTCCTGCTCGTGGGATATAATACAATTTCCCTAGCGAACGGTCGTTATACCATTCACCCGGTGTATCCAAAAATTCAATGGCGCGCTGCAACATAAAAGGTGAATTTCCCTTGGCAGAAATCACGGGAGGCGGCCAGGGGTGTTCGAATTCGATGGTGGATTCAGGTTCCTGAAACGTCAATACAGCCTCTTCTTTCAAGATTTGAATGGAGGAAACCCTTAGCACCGCCGTTGCCCACATTTGGTGGATGAAAAGCTCCATTGCAGAGGGGTTTACAAAATTTTTAACGGTACTTAGGGGAATGCTAATAGTTTTGTCTTTTGCATTTACACTAAATATTCGCAGCATATTATCTTCCGTAGAATTGGCAGCAACGACAGCCTTCTCTCCATTCACCCAAACCTGACGGAAATCAAACCGACGGCCTTCAAAAAGCGGCACATCCGCTACCCAAACATTCAGCCCTTTGCTCAAACCGGGTACAGAACCCTTCACTTTTTGCCAATCAGTTACCGCCACCCCGCCACTCAACACCGGCTTTTCGCCAGCAGCGGACTCCACCAGGATCGGACTCCCAGGTGTACCTGAATCCTCCGGAGTCATCAACAACGTTTCGCCCATCGCATACCTTCCACCGACCAATATCACATGAATACCGCCAGCCACAGAGGCATCGTTCAGCCTCCGCAGTTCCCGAGCCTGACGAAGCGCAGCCTGCAAACTGGCCTTTGGCAACGCCTGAGTGCCCGGATTTCCGTCGTTACCCTTCGGAGAAACCCAGATCTCTGCCGCCTGCAATCCACAAAGGAGCGAAACAAGCAAAAACACCATGCAGAAAATTCGTTTGTTCATCGATCAATGTCCGTTGAAAAAGAAGTAAAGCCCAATCATCACCAAAACAAAGAGAATCCACATCCAGCGCGTAAAACCATCGGTCTTGAATTTTATAGGTTTCAACGTGTTCTGACTGTGGTTCTGGCCTTTTTTATCAAACAAAGTCACGGCAAGACAGAACACAGACTCCACGCAGAAAATCAGGAAAGAAAGCATCATGAAATGCGGCCAATGGTAACCCTGAGCAGGCGGCAACACCCATAAATACAGCACGCCGATGCCCAGACTAAACAATGAACCGATACTAAGTACCAGATTGACAGCTTTGGTGGTCGTCTTTTTCCAAAGCACCGAAAACAAGAACACCACCGTCATAGGCGGTGCAATAAAGCCAAGAATAGACTGAAAAACGTCAAACAGTTTGATACCCTTGATGCTGTCAATGCCCATGGTAAGCCCGATAGCAATAAGCGCACCGACCACCGTCACGATACGGCCAATCCGGACAATGTCGTTCCGATTTGCTTCCGGTTTGAACTTTTTCACATAAATATCCATGGTGAACACGGTACTCAGAGAGTTCAGGGCCGATCCAATGGTGGAAACCATGGCGGCCAGCATGGTAATGATGATGGCACCGATCATGCCCGGAGGAAACAGCTTGGTCACCATCGTGATGTATGCCTCGTTGGGATTCGTCACTTCGTTTCGGTACAAGACCCAGCATATAATACCAGGCAAAATGAACAAAGGCACATCCAGTACTTTCAGCCAACCACAGAAATTGGCGCCACGCTGACCAGTTTTTAAATCTTTGGCACCCAGAACCGACTGAACCATCGATTGGTCGGTGCACCAGAACCAGACCCCCATGATGGGATAGCCCAGCAGAATGGCCAACCAGGGATAATCGGGCGAATTGTTCGGCTGAAACAAATTCCACATTTCAGGCGGTGTCTGTGCATACAACCCGCTGAAACCGCCGACCTTGACCAAACCGACAATGACCAGCGTGGCCGAAACCAAAATGAGCAGCGTCATCTGGAACACATTGGTCGAAGCAATGGCCTTCAGCCCTCCGGCTACGGCAAACAAACCCGAAATAAACACCAGACCGATCACCGATTGCCACATCGGGATGTGCAGAATTTGTCCGATCAGGATGCCACCGGCAAAAAGCGTCAGCGCCAGCCAGGAAATGAGAATGGTGATGATGGTGTACCAGGCCAGCATGTTGCGGGTGGAATCCCCGAACCGCTTGCCCATGTATTCAGGCAAAGTCTGCACATTGGCCCCCAAATACCGAGGACCAAAAACGAAAGCCAGCAAAAAGATGAACACAAAGGCGTACCAGGAATAGTTCCCCGTCACAATGCCCGTCATGAATCCGCTGCTGGCTAGCGTAATAAGCATGGACGGACCGACATTCGTTCCCCACATGTTCATACCAATGGAAACCCAACCCAGCGAACGCCCGGCTAAAAACAGATTTTCACTTTTTTTCTTGTTTTCCTGATAACTCACCCACAGGCCGATACCGATCAGAATGACAAAATAAACTCCAATGACCCAAAGGTCGAGCGCTTCAAGAATGCCGAATACCTTCATGATTTATAGTTAAATGCCTCTGCAATGCGCAAAGCCTGTTCAAATTCTTGTTCCGTTTGAATGTCCATTTCAATATTCAAACCTTCTGGTCCCACTTCATCCAGCAATGGTTTCAGTTCATCCAACGTAACCCAGCAAGGGATCACCGATTTTCCGGCAGCCTTGATTTTTTTGTACATATCGAACCAACACGCGTTTCCACCTTGCGGCTGACCATAACCGGGCGTCCATTGCACCGCTTTCAGTTCCTCGATTTCCAACACCGCATCCAAATGGCGGATGGCATCCACACCATCCAAATGGTAAAGACTGTACGGAATCCGACGGCATTGCTCGCGCAAATACGGCTGCACAAACCTTCTGAAATCGGCCTCTGAAATCATCACGGAAATGTCCGATTGAAATTTCGAACATTTGCCTGGTGCCCAGATGGAAAAGTAACAGAACGCCATCTCATCACCTTCGCGTATGATGTCGTAAATTTGGTCGAACACGTCGAAATAAATCGCATTGACCTGCCGAACCTGTTCTTCCAAACCATCCGGATCCAGCATCATGTCCATGAGCACCGAATCATTGCCACGGATGGAAGCCAACACATCAAGCCCCTCCATAATATCCGGGCAACCCACGAAATACTGCCCCTGCGCCTTGGCTTTGCAAGCCTTAAGTAAATCCAAATGCAATTTCCACCAACGGTTTTCCGGATCTAATTTCAATTCCCCATTGAAACCTTCGTTGTGACGAATCCAGATGGTATCCTCCCGCGCTTCCAAAGAAGCGCCCAGGATAGCAGCCATTGAACCCGGGCCCAACTGGGTGTTTGCAACCGGCAGGATATCGCCTTTCAGCGAGGTGTTTGCCAAAAAAAAGTGAATGTTCTCCGCTCTGTAAGTCGGATCGAACCAACGCTGATCCAATGTTTGAGATTTCGGCGGCTCAGAAATCACGATAGTAGGTGCTCCCTCCTTTTTACACGCCTCCCACATCGTGATCACCATGCCATTGCCGGCCCACCAGTCGATGTAGTTTTGTCGGGACTGCGCCCAGTTTGTTTTCCAAGTCTTCATATCATTCGTGTAGCAAACCGGCCAGAACCGATTCGTCGATGCCTTTAAATGTTTCATTCATAGGTATTTGAAGGACTTTCGAGAAATCCATATCGTCGGTACAAGCCACCGCTTCGGGATAAACTGGGATGCTCGCCCCTTCCCGCACCCAAACGGGCATGTCCTTCAGCGGGCAATCAAAGTCCTTCAGCCAACAAGGCCCTGTAGTCTTTTCACCCGAAAACAGATTGATCCAGGAGCCTTTTGGCAAATAGACATCCCTTCGGCCGACAGCGTTCATCACCGGTGCCACCAGGAAATCGTCGCCCAGGAAATATTGGTCATCGATGTGCCAAACCGTCTTGTCTTCCGGACATTGCAGCAACATCGCCCGTAAAACAGGGTAACCGCTGTAAAGCACCTGCTTCGACTGCTCCAGCAAATATGGAATCAACGCATACCGCAATTTGAACCATCGGCGAATCAATGTTGAGATGCCCGGATAGCTGTACGGCTCCCGTTTGGACGTTCCATGATACCGTACATGCGAACTAAAAACGCCAAACTGGGTCCACCGCATATACAATTCGTCCGAAATAACTGAATTCATAAAATCTGGCACACCGTGGAAACCCGGCACATCGTGACTCCAGTACCCGAAACCTGATAGTCCGAAATGCAGACCTCCCTTGAGCGACCCAGCCATGCCATCCCAGGAACAAGCCGCATCCCCGCCCCAATGCAATGGAAACCGCTGGCTACCTGCCCAGGCTGAACGCGACCAGGCAATACCCTCGCCGGTCACCGCCTTGGTGACTTCCCAGGCAGCCTTCTGATACAAAAGCGGATACACGTTATGCAACATTTCCGGCGTCGCGTTTTCATACGCCGCATCCAAATGAATATCCTCTCCAAAATCCGTCTTGATGCAGACCACACCCATATCCAATAAATTTTTCAACAAACCCTGATACCATGCTGTCGCTTTCGGACTACTGAAATCAATCGTGCCCGCATAATCGGTGGTACTGAAATTGGAACCACCTGAAATGCGGTTCTTATTGGTCGCTATATATTTGTTTTCCAACGCTTCCTGCAATTGCGCAGCCCCTTCGGCCACGTAGGGCAATTGCCAAAGGCTCACGCGGAAACCGTTGTCTTTCAATCGTTTTAAAAACGCGACAGGATCCGGGAAACGCTCTTCATTGAATTTCCACTCGCACAACCAGTCGGTGCGGAACCAACCCGTATCCAGATGAATTACGTCACAGGGAAAATTTTCCGTCCGAAGCCGATCGCATACACGGTTCACTTCTTCCTCGGAGAAATACGTCATCCGGCTCATCCAGATGCCGTAACTCCACACAGGCAGGGTGGTCGGAAAGCCGCTCAGGCTGCGGTAATTGTAAAGCACGCGCTCAGGTGTCTCACCTCCCATCAAAAAGACATCCAACATCGGCTGCTCCACCACAATCTGTGAGGAACGCGTGGATTGGTCGGCCAGCGAAAGTTTGGTAAAGGCGGAAGTATGGACGAAAACGCCGTAATTCCGGCTGGACAAATAAAAAGGTATGTTTTTGTACGCCCTCGGATTGTTCACCCCTTGCGCATCCTGATTTTCCAACTGAAACGTTCTTCCCGACAAATCCATTTTGGCAAAGCGTTCGCCCGTTCCGGCAAAGCATTCGTCCGGTTCGGCATGAAAAGACATGGTTGCCCGTTTCTTCACACCGTTTTCTTCCACAAAAGCCAACGCCATGGCATCGTGCCTATTCGGCTGAAACTGGTCGTAGGCGCTGATTTTCAATTCTTTTCCAGCCTCAGGATAAAAAGTAATATCAAATATTTCTTCGGGAGCCGGCAATAGGTCACTCCAGAAATCCAGCAGCAGCGGTGCAAAATTGACGGACGCGCGTACGGTTCCTGAAGCATCCACTATGGACCATTCCAAGGGTAACTTTTGAATGGACAAGGATTGTATTTCCAAATCTTCCCTCAAATCCAGCATCAAAGAATCTTCCAGTATCTCCTCATCCATCCCGATTGACAAACGCAAAATCTGAGCGCCGTAGGCACGCAATCTAAAAACGTAATCCCTGCGCGCCACCTCACGATCCACATACAACTCATTTCCGGGCAAATATTTCTGAAAAGGTATCGTCAACAACACATCCCCATTCACCACCGTCGCAGCCGTTGGTTTGCAGGCACGCCAGACACAGGCTTCAGAATCCGAAGGAATATCCAGCAAATCGTTCAAGTAGTAATTGGTCTTTCGCATCAGTGTTTCAACGTTTTCAAATAGCTGTATTCCAGTTCCAATCCGGCGTTGATTCGAATCGAATCAGCCACCATCGGTCCGTTGTTTACCCAAACATTCCCAGGTCCGTTTGCATTCTGTAAGAACTTTTCGGACGGGCACCAGTTGTTTTTCACCGTGATGAACGAGGAGCCTTCGTCTGTATAGAGGTAGAACCAATGGTTGGGGTCGTGCACGTAACCCGGATGGTAAATGCTGTCCACTGCATTCTCCATCACAAAACTTTTTGGTTGAACCGATAGTGTATAGATGCCGGCCACGTCGTACATGTGTTTGGCATAATGGTGTATGTAATTGGCCTTAACAATGTTATCCCTCATGCAGCTATTGGCTTTCTGCCAACCCCAGCCCAAACTGATACCCGTATAGGAAACCTCGGAAATCTCATTGTGTTCTATGCAAATACCCCGAACATAACCGGCCGCAATGCCAACCGCACCCCAATCCTCGTTGGTCACATCCTGTATCAAATTATTACGGATGGTCAGATTGCTGCACAGTTCGCGTTCATCCGTAGGATTGTACGGCAGATGCGCCTCCATACCTGGTGCATTAAAACGCCCGCACTGTATGCCGTTGCTGCCGATATCCTCAAACAAGCAACCCTGAACCAAATCGTAAGCAGATGCATCCACATAATCCAGACCACTGCCGCCCAAATGGGTGAACGTGCAATTTAAAAACGCTGTATGGTTGACATCTGTTAACGAAACGGCGGCCTGTGGTCTCCCCAAAAAAGCCTGATTATCCAACCCTTTGTCCGGATTCTCGGGTGTTCCGGACGGACGCAATTTATAGGCATCCAAGATGTACATGCCCGCCTGCAGGGGCACGTGTCCCAGCAACGATGGCCGCATCCAGGTGGTATGGGCAAACGTAATATCCTCAAAACGAACGTACGAAACAGGAGCATCCAAAGTACCTGCAGCCTCGACTAATGACTCCAGGCAAGGAATAACAGCTTTGTTCAAATCCTCACCCTTGCGTGGCCAATAATACAATTTCCCATTTTCCAAAAACCATTCCCCCGGCTCATCCAGAAATTCAATGGCATTGGTCATATAAAAAGGTGAACGAAGCGAATCCGCCATCATGGGCGTTGGCCATGGATGTTCCGCCTGAATCCTGGCTGCTGGCTGCTGAAACGTGACAAAAACAGTATCACCCTTTTCTTGCATCCCTCTTACACGCAGATTCGCAATAGCCCACATCTGATGCAATATCATTTCAATGGATTGTGGATGGTGAAAGGAATCATAAGGAAAAGACAATCCATTTTTTTTAAAGCCCTTATGGGTAAACTTTTTGACCCAGAGCGACGGAATTCCCAGCGTCCCTGTTTTCCTATTCCAGCTCATGATCCGCGGAAGTCGATCATCAGTAACATCCCGGGCCCGTACCGCTTTTCGGCCGTCTACCCAAAACTGCCTGAATTCAGGCACATTTCCATTCACCAAAGGCAAGTTCACCACAAAAACATTTCTGACAGCCACCGTAGGCAAGCCCGGCACCTTACCCGCTTTTTTCCAACCAGTGACCTTTCTGCCTCCGCTCAACACAGGAACTTCACCCCTGACGGCCTTTATAATCGTCGGACTTTCAGCCGTTCCCGAATCCTCCGGCCTCAGAAAAACCGGTTCCACCAATTCGTACGTTCCCCCATGCATCCAAACAACAATACCCCCTTTTATGGAAGCATCGTTCAGACGACGCAGTCCGCGGGCTTGCCTTAGTGCAGCCTGTACAGTCGCTTTGGGTAGTGCAACCGTTCCAGGATTCAAATCGGATCCTTCGGGTGAAACCCAGATTTCAGCAGCCTGCAGGTTAACAATAGAAAGAATGCACCAAAAAACGGCAAGCCAAAATGCTTTCCGCAATGGTATAAAATGGAAGCTCCCCGCCGCAATTTGCGTGGAATGCACGATTCCGTCTAGGAATAAAGTTAATGCGCTAACCCTACCGCAAGCAGCGGAGAATGCACGCCCGGAATTAAACGCCGTTTTTCCCATCCCCAAAATCTCTATTCCGGTTGAAAAATTGATTTCAGATACCGCGCGTTTGCACCGTAATTTCCCTTGACATTCCGCGAATCGTTGGCATCCCTGGAACGCTCCATCACCAGCCAACCCGAATAGCCCATCTTGTCCAGTGCTTTTTTAATAGCCGGCATATTGATCTGAGGATCATTTTCGAGCCAGACTTTATCCGTATTGGTGCAATGGATCTGACATATATTCTTGATACCCAAAATATTCAGTTCCTGTATCAGATCCCTGCCGTTCGCTAATGGATTCTGGAAATTGAAATAAATCCGAATGCCATTGCTACCGATTTCCTTGAGCAGCGCCTTTTCTGCAGTGGCGTCTAAAGCCGTTTCAATACCAATCACCACACCTGCTTTTTCAGCCATCTGACCAATCACCCGAAGCCGTTTTACAAGCTCAGGCCTGAGTTCCGGATGCTGAGCCAAATCCCCTTCCACGCCCAAAGGTAGAAAACCAACCTTGACATTCAGCTTCTTCATCAAATCGATGCAATCCTGAGCAGGTGTGATGTAATCCTCCCGTTTCGCCAGTGATTGTGCATAAAAACCAGACATCGCAATTGAGCTGAACTTGATACCAACATCGTTTGCTTCCTTCTTGAACTGCATGAACATTGTCGAATCCTTCAATGCATTTTCGAAGGTCGGACGTTTACCCAACGGGCCCATATCCAACTCTAAACCGTCGCAACCAATTACCCGTGCCAACGAAATGGCACCCAGTTTCTGACGTTTCAGAAGCATCCAGTCGCAGACCGAAATTCGGTAACGGGGCGGATCCTCCACCGTAACAACTGCCGTTTTCGTTCCAGGCCAAAGACCTTTTTTTATTTCCTGCATTTCCAGTTTGGCAGGGTCAATCTTCATGTATTTGATCCGTTCTCTTCGCCAAGTATAAACAATGTGTACCATTCCATCAGCTGACTGGATTACAGATGGATACGAGTATTGTCCAATGGGAGAATCCTCTAGCACCAACGATGCGAACCAGGTCTTTCCATCCCTGGAAACCGCCACATTCAAAGGCGTTCGAGGCCCTTTGGCTTCTTTTTTCGGAGGAAGCACGTGGTTGTAAACCAACAACTGCCGACCATCCTGCAGCGTCACAGCATCCGTACC
>Ga0209125_1002335_pt1 | contig 14816 bp, 15 predicted proteins | sample BarGraIncub1131A_FD_184503 | JGI IMG/M metagenome (GOLD analysis project Ga0209125, IMG submission 184503) | Arctic peat soil microbial communities from Barrow, Alaska - Barrow Graham LP Incubations 11-31A (SPAdes) (version 2) | ecosystem: Environmental > Terrestrial > Soil > Wetlands > Peat... | reverse complement strand
ATGCATTTCTATAACAACAAAAGGAATAAAGCTAGGCTAAAAGGAATGAGCCCTGTGGAATACAGGGCTCATTATGAGTAACTAGGGGCTTTTTATTATGCATCCCATTTTATGGGGTCACACCACTCGGTGGGTCTTTTCGCATTTCCCCTAATGCGCACTGTTGGGCGCGCGTTGTTGCGTTGGGGTTTAACGAGTAATTCCCTTTTTTTGCGGCCTGTTAATGCGTCCTGATGTATATTTTCAGTATGCAAGTACGTATCTGGACCTCTAATTACATTGTGCTCGGCGAGATCGATACCCTCAAGGACGAACGCCTCACCGACTACATTCGCGACCGTAAAGACTTCATTGCCGTGACCCAGGCCCGTGTTCTGGATCATTTGGGCAAGGAGCTGTTTCGCACCCCGTTTCTGAATGTGGCTTCGCGGCATATCGAAATCATTATGCCTGGCGAATAGTATCTAGAGCCGGATTCCCTTGTTGGGCCGGTTTCTATTTGTACTTGGACTATGGCGTTCCGTCGTGAAAACCTCCCTCACCCCCTGAATTATTGTATCTATTGAATATGGATTTAGGGCGAATTGGATGCTGGTGTTTGGCTTTCGCTTTCGGGCTGGGCCAATTTTCGAGTGCACATGCGTGTCCTTTCGACGATCCCAATGCTCCGCGCTGGAATCCGCTTGGATGCGAAGCCTATTTGCGTACGTCCTTTGCTGATCCGCGCGGAACCTCACCCTATCCAGGCATAGAATTTCGGGCCACCCCAGGTCAAAAAGTTCAAGCGCCTGAAGATGGCGAAATCATAGAACTTCGTGAGGCCAAGGATGGCTCAGGAAAAGAATTGCTGTTCAAAGGGTTATCTGGCCATGTCTGGCTTTATGGACATTTGTCGGGGTATGGCTCGAAGCGCACGGGCATAAAAGAATATGAGCCCATCGCGTATGCCTCGAACACGTTTGTTCTGGAAATTCACGACCCGACCGGCAAACAAACCCTCAATCCATGCGAAGTTGGCCTTGCCTGCTACGATTCTGTGCCGCCAAGGGCTGTGCGTGCAGTGGTCTGGGATGCCGCAAATGCCAGCGCCCGTCCGCGCATCACCGGAAATCAAGCTTTGGCCGCAGGGTGTCTCGAAGTGGATCCCGAATTTCACGAGCCGCGGATGGCGCTGCAGTTAGTGGACTATGCCGTCTTACCGGCTAAGGAACGAATGGGTGTGTATTCGATTGTCGTGCGCCAAGGCAGTTCCATATATTACCAGCGCAATGCGCGTAGCTACGCTTTGCCTGCCGATCAAGTCTTTGTGGATGAATATCTGCAGAGTTTCGCTGCAGATTCCCTGGGCTTTTGGTATTCCCTAGTTCCTACGGGTGCGGTGAACGAAAATGTACGGGGCAAGCCTGCGGAGTTAGGGCAATTTTTGCGCCAGGTTGCAGGGCTTGCGGATGCCAAAGCCGCAGACCAGTACTTGAAGCTGGAGCTGGAGGATCAGCGCCTGAATGGGAATTTGTTGCGCTTGGTGGCCCGTCCTTCCTGTTCCCCTAGCGTGTCGATTCCTGCTCCAAGTTCCCCGGACTCGCTCGTCTATACTTTCCTTTCGCGGCCCTGGCTGCAAATGGGCGTTTGTACGCAAGGTGTGAATGTGAGCCTCTTGGACTCCAATAAACAGATCATTGAACGTTCCCTGTGCGATTCCCTAGCACCACGGCCTATTGCGGTGACGGCCTTGCTTGCCCGCTATCCGATGGCGCGAACATTGGTATTTGGCGGTAAGCTTGCGAAACCTCGTTCGATTGAAATTTCGCCTCAGGTGCCGTTGCTCGTCTGGAAACAGAACGGGTTGACTCTCCGTGTCCAAACAGCCCGTCCGAGCTTTGTGAATGCCCTGGCATGGGAGGTTGTGGACGACCGCAAAGGCGCAAAATCTGTGCAACTCTACCCGCAGGGAATACAAATGCGTGTGCAGGTGAGCCATGATTGAATTTGTGCGTAATTTTGTGTCGACCTTGCTCTATACGATTTTTGAAACCGCGCCTTATGTGCTGCTCGGGTATTTTATTGCAGCCTTGATTCGCGAATTTCTGCCACATGATTTTTTAGCGCGCTGGTTAGGTCCGCGTGGGATGGCTCCGCTATTCAAGGCAATTGGTGTCGGTTCGATTTTGCCGATTTGCTCGTGCGGAGTGGTTCCGCTGGGAGTTGGCCTGGTGCGTGGGGGGGCGGCCCGCGGCACTGTATTGTCATTTTTGGCGACTGCGCCTGCGATATCGCCGGTATCGCTGATTTTGGGCTACAGCTTGCTCGGTGGACGTTTCATGGTCACCTATGTGCTAATTGTCGTGGTTGGAGCCTTTGCGCTAGGATTGCTTGGTAACCGTCTCTTAAAGGAGCGCGCTGGTGCGGGTGGTGTGGCGAAGGGTTTTCGTACTCCAGTGGTGGATTTGAACGCAGTGGATCGACGCGTTCCTTTGCCCAAGCGCTTTTTGCGGGCTTGCCATTGGGGCTTTTTTGATTTGGGTGCTGAAATCAGTCTCGACTTGTTGTTTGGCCTTTCCCTGGCGACTTTGGTGAGTCTGTTGGTTCCTGCGAGCTGGATTGCAACCTGGCTGGGGGGTACTGGCATAGTGAGTATTTTGTGTGTAATTCTGCTGAGCCTTCCCGTGTACACCTGCTCCGTGCCTTCGCTTCCCGTGGTGCAAAAGTTGCTATTTCTGGGGGCTAGTCCTGGCGTGGCTGTGGCTTATTTGATTGCAGGGCCCGCAACCAATTTAGGTGAACTTTCTGTGCTGCGCCGCGCCATGGGAGACCGTACTATGGTCTTTTACGGCGCCGCGATTCTTACGATTGCTTTGTTGGGTGGATTACTTGCGAACCAGTTATTGATGGATGAAAATGGCCTGTCCATGATGCGATTTTCGGCCTATCATATGGGCGCACAAATGGTGGGTACTTCGACATGGACGAATTTCGTGTGGCTCTTGCGCCAAGGGGAAATATTTTACGGAGCAAGTGGTGTTGTGGTGATGGCTATTCTTGTGGTGGGCGGTTTTAAGAAGCTGCGCTTGTTGTGGGTCGATCCTTGCAAGCATTGTTATTTCTGGAATGACATTTCGCAATCTGTGGCATGTCCCGGCCGTTGCTGGCTCAAGAAATGGAATCTGCGGGTGCGTCGAATTTTCGGGTATAACTAGCGACCATGCCATTTTCACCCGCTAATCCGCGTTTCTGTCTTGATTGCCGCAAAGCACGCAAAGCTTGTGTCTGCGCCTTGTTGCCGCGGTTTATGGCTCCGCTTGCCACGCATTTCTGGGTGCATGTCGCAGAAGACACCCGGTCGCGCAGTACTTCATGGCTTGCGCATCGCATGGTGCAATCATCGGTATATACTGTGGTGCATGAGCGGGATGGTTATCCCGAGGCTGCGGCGGGCAAACTAGCGTTGCTATTTCCAGGCGAATGCTCCCAAAGCTGGGACCGCGTTGCCTTTGATGGCGTTCTGATTGTGGATGGCACTTGGGATGAATGCCGTTCCATGGTTGCGCATTCCCCGTTTTTGCAAGGCTTGCCACAGATCACTTTTCGGGAAGATTACCAAGGAATCAATACCGTGCGGCGTCCTCCCCAGCAAGGAACGCTTTGTACCGCCGAGGCTCTGGGACGTTTGTATGCGGAGATGGGATATTCGGACGGAGCTCGCCTGATCGACATGGTGCACATGTTGAATCAACGGGAAAATAGGTATCTGCAAAAGGCTAAAACGGCCGAAGCCACAGAGCCTTGCTAAGGGGCTAGAATTGTTTGGATGTCTGCGCTGATGACGTGTTCGTAAGCTTGTGTGTCATTTGAATCCAAGTCTTCCATCATATTGCGTAAACGCATGACGCGCACCCCGGTTTCGCGTGAGACTGCACCGGCAAGATCGGGTGTTTCGTTTTCGCCGAGAAACAAGAATTTGACCTGTTGAGCCTTGATTTTCTGAATCAGATCAGCAATCTGCTGAGCGCTAGGGCTTGCGTCCTCTTGTTCTTCACCAAAGCTTGCTACCATGTTCATGCTCAGTTCCCTTGCCAAATATTGGAACGAACCATGAAACGAAACCACAGGAACGCCTTGAAGAGCTTTGGTTTTGTCTTTAATGGAGCTCCAAAATGTAGCGAGCTGTTTGCTTACTAGAGCTCCATTATCCTGATACAGCTTGCTATGAATAGAATCTTGTGTGGCGAGAGCATTGGTGATATTCGCAACTAAACACTGCGCTCCGCGTGCACCCATCCATGCGTGCGGGTCGATACCGCCTTCATGTGCAGGTAGATCGCCACATCCTTGTCCCACGCGGATCACCGGGATCTGCGGGCATTGGCGCAGGGTCTTGTCGAGAAAAGGTTCGAAGCTGTCTCCGTTGGCAAATATTACTGCCGCAGAGCACAAGTTGCGCATTTCGTCGGTGGTGACGCTGTGGTCGTGAAGGCATTGACCTTGAGTATGGAAGGCCTGTACAATGCGGATGTCGGGGTGATTGACGGCAATGCGCCGAACTAAATGCTCAATGACCGGAGTCGTCGCAACCACAGACCAAGCCTGCACTGCAGTGTTCTTAGGTGCACGCGGATGATCTTTGCAGCCCAGCAAAGAAAGAACAGAGAGGATTGCAAGCAATACTCCAGTGTCGCGAGAAAATAATGAAAAAGGGCTCATGGACTTCTAATATAGAAATCAAGCAAAAACCCTTGCTTGCATAAGATCGCGCTTACTTCCCAGAGGCGAAGAGTGCGCCCATCAATGCTCCATAGCCTGTGGAAATCCAGGGGTTAGATGTAATGGGGCATGTTCCGGAGGAGCAGCCGACAAAACGATAGTAAGCGAATCCACCTGCAGCGCCCAGGACGACTCCGATGGCAATTTTAGCGATTACGGGCATAGCCACTTAAACTCCCTTCTTGTTGATGCCAAGCACAGTGTAGAGTGGGCAAAAGCTTATGAGCCCGGTGACCAGAAAAATAACTCCTAGCCAGGCCCAAGCGCCCAAAAATCCCGTTGCAGCGGCTGCAACCAAGGTTCCGCCTACTGCGATGCGAATAACGCGATCGATCGTAACCATATTCTTCTTCATGTTTCGCTCCTTGCGAAGTGTGCTTCTACTAAATATAAATAAATTATAATACAATAATATACAGGGCTGCAGCAGAATAAGGTGTACCCGACAGTGCACAAACATGGAATTTCCGGTCAAAATACTGCGGGTAACCTCTGCATTCTGCTGGCAGGCGTTAATGGAGATTGGGCAAAACGCAATTCCTGGGGAATAAGCGATTCAAAAATTTAAACGGCGTTAAACGGTTAATTGCCATAATGTACTGGACTGCAGCTGAGCAAGGTTTACCCGACGGTGCGCAATTTGCGTATTTTGAATTACAAAATGCTCGGACAACCTTCATCTCCTGCAGAACAGTACTTTATGTGCTATGATCAGCCGAGTTCGCGTGCCGCGACTACTGCGGCAATGGTCCCTTCCGCAACAGCAACCGTGATCTGGCGCAGTGGCTTGGAAACAACGTCACCACAGGCGAGTACGTCTGGAATGCTGGTGTGCATCGACGCGTCGGCTTTGATGTAGCCCCAGTTATCCAATTCCAGATTAGCGGGCACATTTTCCAGATTCGGGATCATTCCCACAAAGACGAATATGCCGTCCGTTTTCAAAGTAATGATTTCTTTGGTTTTCAGATTTTCGACTTCAAGGGTCATGCCGGTTTCTGTTTTGGCAAAGGAGCGCGGCTCATGGCTGAGCAGAAATTCGATCTTAGGATTAGCGCGGGCGTGTTCCTGGGCGACTTGATTCGCTTGCAAAGTATCGAACTGATGCACAATCCGCACTTTGGATGCAAATTGAGTGATGAAGAGGGATTCTTCAATGGCGGAGTTGCCGCCACCGATCACCACCACGTCCTTGCCTTCAAAGTACTTGGCGTCGCAGGTTGCACAATACGAAATGCCCTGACCTTTGTATTCTGTTTCGCCGGGTATCCCCAGCGGACGGGGACGAGAGCCCATAGCGAGAATCATCTTTTTCCCGTGAATGGTTTCAAGGCCATCCACTAACACGGACCTAGCCGCAAGGTCAATATGACTTACATCGACGGCCGCGCGGAAGCTCGCACCTGCAACGCGTGCCTGGGCACCCATGCGGTCGCCAAGTTCCATGCCGGAAATGGGTTGCACAAAGCCTGGATAATTCGAGACCAGATGAGTGGTGGAAACCTGACCGCCATGCATTGCATTGATGTCGACTACGATGGTAGACTTCTTTGCTTGTGCCGCGTAAATTGCGGCAGCGAGACCCGCAGGGCCGCCACCCAGAATCAAAACGTCGCACTCGGTGCGCACCGGGGTATCGTGCTGATGAATTTCTGCAGCGCGCTTGGCACCGACTAATGCATCCAAATTAGCAACGAGGTCGCTGCGCTTGATTCCGCCAGTGAGCATTTTTCCGACTGGCTTGCCGTTTTCATAAAAAAGCACAGTAGGCGAAGAGCGCACTCCGAGACTGGTGGCTAGTTCTCTGTTATTCTGACGGAAAATCTTAATGAATTTCACGTCGTGGCCATACAGTTCAGCCATGGTGTCGAACTTGGGCGCAAGTGCGGCGCACGGGGCGCAGTCATCGGAATAAAAATCGACGGCAACTTTTCCACCAGCAAGGACAGTGGATGGAAATTGATCGGCATCGATGTGTGGTATAGTTTCAGACATAATTCCTCCTGGAATAAGAGTAGTGGTTTCAGCTGTATGTCGCAAGCCCCATACTGAGTAAATCGGAGATTGGGCGACAATCTGTGGATAGAATGTTGCCTGTGCGGTTTTTGGCCACAGCCGTGCAACCGCCGCCACATGCCAATTGCATGTTGCATGTTTTGCACTCTTCAATGGAGCATACATCGCGGGATTGCCATTCTGCGATCAGGTTTGCGTTTTCAGATGGTACAGGATAATAAGTGCCGAGTTCCTCGCCTTGCTTGCCTACCGTTGCGGTGCAGGAATACACGCGCCCGGTGCCATCCAAAGCCCATTCCGTTTTGGTTCCTGTACAGGCATCAAAAAGTGGCGCTGGCAGTTGGTCGTTTTCAAATAGAAAACGTGCAAGAGAAAATGCGGGACGATGAAATTCGAGAATATGCGGATGTTCTTTAACCAGTGCGTATAACATCTGGTACATATCAATGCGCGAATATAGGCGTTCGTTACCAACCTGGCAGGTATGCAATTCGTAATTGCGCCCAATCTGGGTTTTAAAATGCGGGTTGGTTGTCCAGCCACGGTCAATGGCGAACTGGGCTAACTCTGGCAGGGTAGCGAGGTTTTCGCGATCCACTACCATGCGTAGATTGATGGTGATTCCAAGCGCAAGTGCGCCATCGATGCCTTCGACAATTTTATCAAAAGAAGGTCCGCCACCTTTAAGCATGCGGCGTTGGTCATGCATAGCGCGTGGGCCATCTAGGGTAACCTGGATTTCGCGGATGGGTTGATTTTCCAGTACATCCAAGTAACTCGAAAGGGTGTAGCCGTTGGTGACAATAGCTACATCTAAATGATCTTGGCGACAACGTGCAAACATATCGATTACGAATTTGCGGCCTTGTGCGCCCGGCAACAAAGGCTCACCCCCAAACAGCGTCACGTACTTGCGTCGATTGGCAAGATTCGTGCGCATCCAGGTAAAGAATGAGTCGGTGACTTCAGGATTGAGTGCTTCTGGTTTCCAGCCGTAGCCTTCCTGAAAACAATAGGAACAGCTAAAGTTGCAACTGTACCAAGGAACAAAGAACACCTGCACCTCATCGGCGTCGCGAGTGTCTAAAAAATCGAGATACGCTAAACGATAGCGTGATAGTTCTTCGGCAGGATCTACTACGTAGCCCTTTTCGGTCCACGCAGCAAGATCCTCACCCTTAGGCAATATTCCCGCCTGAGCATTTTCTCCCACACTGGAGTCAATCAAATCGGCGTTTCCCGATAAGACGTTCACAATATACCACTGATCGGAATCAGTGACTGGAGCTACAATGTTGTGCTTGGAATATTGCATAAAAGAGGTGCCTATGAATTAATCGTGACAGCCGGCGACAATCGCCGAAGTCTTTGCGCAGCACTGGGCTACTTGAGTCTTAGCTTTCTTGGAGCTTGCGAGAGACTTGGTGAATGCGGTCTTGATTTCTTTCTTGTGATCCATGATGGACTCCTTGGGATGATGTGGTGGACGATTTTGGGGTAAACGTGTCTGGTGACGAATATTTTACGAATTTACGAAGCGCATTTGCAGGTTTTTCCGGGCTTGATACCGGTGATAGTCCAACTGCAGACTTCCACTTTGCCTTTTGCATAAGGCTTAGATTCTTCTAGAATATCGGGTGCAATAAACCCTGCTGCCCCAATGGTGGCAAGGTATGTTTCGCGGGTGTCTGATCCGGCCCAGCATTCTGCGACCGCTTCTGGATCGTTGCGAAATTCCGCTGGAACTGGCTGCATTGAGTATATGTCGCTAATTACGTAGCGTCCACCGGGCTTGAGTATGCGGAAAATTTCTTTCCACACTTGCCCTTTATTGACAGCATGGTTGAGCACGCAATTGGAAATGACGAGATTCGCTTGCGCGGTTTCGAGGGGAAGGCTTTCGAGTACAGCCTTTTCGAAACGTACATTGGTGACGCCCAGTTTCTCAGCGGTTTTGCGCGCTTTGTCGATCATGCCGTCGGCGATGTCAATACCGACCACGAAGCCTTGTGGGCCAACTGCTTCGGCCATGCGCAGCACATCGGTACCGCGTCCACTTCCTAAATCCACACAGAATTCGCCCAATAACGGCTTGGCATGGTTTACGGCGCCGCCGCAGCTAAGGCAGCAGGTATCTTGGGCGAGAATGGTGTAACGCTCTGAAATTTTGAGTACGGTTTCGCTTGTCATGCTCTTAATATAAGAAAACTCTAATATAGAGTGCAAGCAATTTCTACATAATTTCTTTTAGTTTCTTAATAGGTAACGTAAACAATGGGACTTGCTCGTTTGGTTCTACCTCCACGAAATGCTGGGCTGAAGCAGAACAAGGTGTACACGACGGTGAGCAAGCTCGGGATTATCGGGATAAATGCGCTTCAAAACATTGGGTGAAGTTAACCGAGTAATTCTCTAAGCGGCGTGGCGAATTGGCTCGGCTGCGGGTCAATTGTGCTCAAAAAACGGTAAAATGAACTGTTTGCGGTTGAAAATATATGGGGCGCACAAAAAATCGATAGGAAGCAGCCCTTGTTGATCGTATTTTTTGGGGTAATTAAGGAGACAGAATGAAGAAAATTACTTTTGCGCTCACCCTGGCGTTTGGCCTTCTGGGTGCTTTTACCCAAACCTATGCTGCGCCTGGGCTCGTGGTCAGCGGTACGGAACTTCACTACAACGGCAACAAGATATTCTTTAGTGGAATGAATCTTGCCTGGATCAATTACAACTCAGACGTTGGTGCCGATGCTTTGGACGAAAACGCTTGGCGTAACGCTGTGCAAAATGTCCGCGCTGCTGGTGGCAATTCAATCCGTTGGTGGCTTTTCAATAACATGAGCACCAGCCCGAACATTAATGCCACGAGCCATCTTGTTGAAGGGTTGCCCGCCAATACGATTCCCAATATGAAAAAGGCGCTGGACATTGCCGAAGAATATGGGGTGATGGTGTCCATGTGCCTGTTTAGCCATAACCTGATGGAAAGCGCCAACTGGGGTCTTTATAACGGAACTGTGGACATCACAGCCAACAAGGCTCTCTTTACGGACGCCGGTACGACAGCGTTTATCACCAATGCACTGACTCCAGTGCTCAATGGCATTGGAAACCACAACGCTTTAATGACATGGGAAATCTTCAATGAAGCCGAAGGCATGACCACCGAAGGCGGTGGATGGACCAAGGAAAAAATGCCCAAGGCCGATGTGCTGAAATTTGCGAACAAAATAGCATCGGCGATTCATAGCAATGTTGCCTCAGCGGGAGTGCTGGTTTCCGATGGTTGCGTGAAAGCAGATTACCTCCCTTGGTGGAGTGATGCTTCGCTGATCGCTGCCGGCGGAATGGCCAATGGCACCATGGACTTCATGCAGTTGCACTATTACCCTTACTATCAGGCGCAGGCGGGTTCGCCCTTCCACAATACCCGCGATCAAATGCAGGCTGCCTATGACTTTGGTGCCAAGCCCCTGATCGTCGGTGAGTTTCCTGGTGGTGGCTGGAATTCGGCTACCATTCCTGCGGACTCCGTGGCCAAGGGGATTTCCTACAAGTCTTCCAATACCACTACAATTCAAGGCTACCGCTATCCGTTTGCCAATGGCTACGCAGGTTCCATGGCTTGGGATTTTGGTGGATTCACCGATAGCTACAGCCCTTCTATTCTCCATGATTTTGCCGCTGCCAAACCGGGCATGCTCGCTTTGTATGCAACCGACAGTGCCACGATCAAAATCAAGAATTATACTCCGATTGTAGCCAGCGGCAATGGTGTCATGCAAGTCACTTACACTTCTGTGGTTCCTGATTCTGCGGCAACCATCGAGTATATCAATGCCGCTAACCCTAGTTTGACTGGCAATGGCCTAGTGACCTTCAGCGCCCGTACTGTCGGTGCCTCGGCGGCCACTTCCCTCAACTTGGTGACCAAGTCGGGCAAATACAATTGGGTCGCCAATGATGCTGTGTCTTGCAATATTCCTGCGGGTAACGCCTGGGTCACCTGTTCGTTCAATCTGTCCACCGATTACACGGGTGTGGTCCTTTCCGACGTGTATTCCTTTTTGCTGCAGAACCCCAACGCGGGCTACAGCGGCGTGATCCAGATTGACAACTTCAAAGCCGGAAGCCTCATGATTGCCAATTTCGATGTGCAGTACAAGCTCTTTAGCGTGGCTGCGGGAATGGGTGGTAGCACGGCGATCACTAAGATCGAAACCATTTACACTGCGGGTCCAGCCGTAGGTGCTCTGCGCACGAACGTGAAGCCAGGAAGCCTCTCTCTGCGCGTCCAAAACGGAAATGTGCAGATTATGGTTCCCAAGGACGGCGTCGCACGCATTGACCTGTTGAACATCGCTGGAGCCCAGCTGCGCACCCTGCACCAGGGTTCCGTGCAAGCTGGCTTGCAGAGCTTCCCCATTGGTACATTGCCTGCAGGCGTGTACCAGGTCCGCGTACAAGTGGGCTCGACCACAACGACGGGTTCCGTGGTGATCCGCTAACCCTGATTGAATAAATAATGAAAGCCACTCGGGGTCTCCGGGTGGCTTTTATGCTCTTAGGTAATGGCTGCCGCGTAGCAAAAAGCGCTTTTCTACCAAGTGCCACATGGCAGCGGAGGCAAGCGCGGTGGTGCAGAGGGTTGCTGCCAATAGCCAGTAAGGGTGCTGCGCAAATAGGCTATAGCTGAGCAGAACTTGAAGAATAGGGCAATGCAAAATGTAAATGCTATACGAAAAATCACCATGCTTCGTAACGTTGCCCAGATACCGGAACAAGGCAAAAAAGAGGACCACAGTAGCTAGGGCGAAAGGCTCAAATAATGGAAGCGCAAAAACATTGTTGACAGCAAGAATCAGTACGGCTGGTATGAGAAAGGCTACCGTGTGGCGTTCAAAAAATGGCTGGTAGTAGAAAAAGAAAGCTCCTGAGACGAAATAGCACAGCTGCCCGGGAAGCTGGCGCGCAAGTTCGGTGACCAGGGCGGAACCCGTATGTTCCGCAATTCGAGTGAGTAGCGCCGTATAAGCTAAAGAACATCCATACAGGATTGCCAATACACCCAAACGATGAAAGCGATGCAATGCCAAAACGAGCAGGGGCACCACCAGGTAGAACATGGCCTCAATTTTAAGAGACCATAAGGCGCTGTTTACGGTGTGGTCCAGATTTGTGGCAAATACTCCGGGAAGTGTTGGATGTAAAAAATTCAAAAAGGAGAGGTTGGCGAGCAAATATTGCACCCATGATTTTAAGAAGTCGTGATCGATTTCTGACGCGGTTACGGCGATGCATCCGAGTGCGCACAAAAATACCACTACGAAATATGCTGGGTAGATTCGCCGCACGCGTTTACTGAAATAGGCGCGTAAGCTAGTGCTGCGCTCGTAACTCATGAATATCAAATATCCGCTGATTACGAAAAAAGCATTTACAGCTACATAGGAAGAAAAGAAGTCGCCATAGTGGGCAAACTGGGAAAATCCTGAAAGAGTGGAAACGTGTACAACGCATACCACTAAGGCAAGAATGAGTCGCATAAGATCAAAGTTGTTCTTTTGACTCATTTCTTGGTATTACGTCTAAACTCAACGGGCGTGATTTGGAAATGCTCTTTAAATACGCGATTGAAATGCGAAACGTTTCCGAAGCCGACTTTGAACGCAATTTCGGTGACTTGCAAATCGGTTTCCGTGAGTGCGCGGTTGGCCTCGGAAAGGCGCAGGTCAGTGAGGTGGCCCTTGAAAGTGGTGCCGACTTCTTCCTTGAGTAGCGCAGAAAGCCGGTTGCGGTTGACGCTGGTTTCTTTGCAGACGCGCTCGACATCAAGCTCGGAATCAGCATAGTTTTTGCCGATGAATTCCAAAACGCGCTTAGTGTCTTCGGTGCGGTGCGAGCTGAGCGGAATGCGTTCGGCTTTGCCCAGCAGGTCTTCGCGCCGTGCAGAAATTTGCGCTTTGCGTTCGCTCTGCATACGCTCCCGTTCAAGCCAGGTCAGGAATCCAAATGCGGCCAGCAAGAAAATCGCGATCGCAGAGAGAATGAATCCCAGTGCGCGGTTCTCGCCCACAAAGGTGATTTCAGAAATTTCGACGGTATCGGTGATGCCCGTTTTCAGGGTCGCACCGCTCTGGAAATTGAAGTGCGCCGCGCGGTTCAAATAGCGGTTGCCGGGGTCGGGTTTCAGGTTGTTGGCGGCAAACCACCAGTCGGGAATGGCAAAATCACCGAGCCACAGGCTCTTGTCGCTCCAGCCGCGCTCTAAGGTCGTGGTTTGGATCAGGAATCGTTCGGACAGAGCCACTTTTGGGCGTGAGATGGTTGGGTCATTGGTGACAAGCTGTAGCTTTAAATCGTCCGAGCGCGAACTGCGCAGGCGAATGCGCAACGAGTCGTACCCTTCCAGATTGAGATACGAGGTGATGTGTCCTGTGGAGTCGCGCGGGCCAAGTTCGATGCCCATGCCTGCGTAAGGGTAAGCGAAGCCTGCCTCGAGGTGGTAGGCAAAGTACATCTTTCCATCCGCAAGCCATGCCTTGCAAGCCGAGTTTCCGTGGTCTGGAGAGTCCGAGTAGGAATACAGTCCAAGTTCCTGGGGATTTTTGCGAGGAAAGACTTGGTATTCACGATGGCGGAAGGTGAGCCAGGAGGCTAGCAGAAGAACAAGAGAGACCACAAGGGCCATGGGAATGAGCTTTTGACTCATCCGAGCACGCGCTTGTGCGGGTTGGTGCCCAGAGTGGTCAGCATCAGAATAAATAAATATCCCAGAAGAATCGCGGTATTGCGGCTGCTGGAACCGACCACGGTTACCGAGCGGATTTCTAGGTGCAGAGGCACAAAGCGGGGTGCCTGGTCGCTCGGCTGGATGTCAAGCCGGTACACTTTCTCAAGATGTTTGCTGTCGAGCTTGGGGTCGACGCCCTGTTGTTTGTACCACCAGTCTGGAATGTAAAAGTCATTGGTGGGAATTTGCAAAGTCTGCCATTCACGCGTCACCGGAATTTCTTTAGAGAGTTGGCGGTAGGTGGAGCGATCCTGACGGTTGGTGTGGTCGGGGTCAAAAGTGAGAATTTTGAACTGAATTTCATCGAAGCCTTCGGCGCGGGCCTCTACATACAACGTATCCATGAAGCTCCAGTTGCTTTCGTGCAGCAACCAGCCAAATCCAGCCCAGGAGTCCTTTTCGGCAGGGGCATCCAAGTACAGCATGGCATCGATGGGAGAATCGCGGTGCAACAAATGCACCCAGGATTTGCCGGTGACACCCGAATCTGAAAAAGTCTCCATGGCATTTTGCAATTCCAAGGAAGGCGTTAAATGAATTACCGTGCGACTTGGCGGTGCAAGACGATAAACCAGCACGCCAAAAGCGGCGAGTGCAAGCAAGATCATGTATTTCCGCAAAGACTTCATTCTAAAAACCGTAGTTCATTCGTTCATTCAGGGCTGAGCCCTAAAAATACGTTATTCAGGGTCGATTACCCAAGGGAATCCAGTAGCTTCTGTGCACGGCGTCCAATCAAATCGTCAGCGCGGGTCTTGATGACGCGCTCGAGCCAGGGCTTGCCTTGTTCGGGCTGCAGTCCATTGACCATGCGAAGTTCGACTGTCTGCACAATAGCGGCCCGTGCGGTTTCAGTGGCAATGCCGGGCGTTTTGATCGCGTTTTCGAGGCAATTCACGGCCAGAAGCGGCATCTTGCGTTCCGAAACCTCAATGCCCCACTCATACCACTGCTGTGCATTGACCGGAAGTGGGTGCTTGCTGTCCATGAGTTGGGTCAGGGTGGCCTGCAGAATCTCATTGCCGGCCTCCGTGGAGCTACGCAACAGCGCGCGAATGGCCCGGTCGATTTCGCCCAGTGCGGCTTCTCCTTCCAAAAGCGAGGCCAAACGCCAACCTTCGGCGAGTTGGGCGCGGACTTGTTCCAAGGGGTTTGTCACCGTGCGACGAGCAGCAGTCACCGCCTGAACCCGTAACGGAATTTTTGGAGCAAAACCGAAACCAGCCGCAAGCGCGATCAAGTCGAATACAAA
>Ga0209125_1002334_pt1 | contig 14825 bp, 8 predicted proteins | sample BarGraIncub1131A_FD_184503 | JGI IMG/M metagenome (GOLD analysis project Ga0209125, IMG submission 184503) | Arctic peat soil microbial communities from Barrow, Alaska - Barrow Graham LP Incubations 11-31A (SPAdes) (version 2) | ecosystem: Environmental > Terrestrial > Soil > Wetlands > Peat... | reverse complement strand
AATATCTGACATTAAAACCTCTGCACAAGGTGTATCACTAAAGCTGTATCCGTCTTTTATATTAAAATCCTCTGCTGCGCCTATCAACCACTTGGTTGGATTTGTAGAGCTCATAGCAAAATTATAAAGGTTTAAAACTATTGATTGAAGTCCTAGATCCTCTTTATTATTACTATAGGCTTCTACTAGATCTAGGAAACTATTTTCTTCTTCGATGTTAATCTCATCATAGCTTTTATTTTCATCATTAATTTCTACGTACCTATCTTCGAAGAGCTCCTCTAGAGCTTCCTGTTTTAAAAGTACTGCCTCGGTTGCATCAGCTATTCGAAAATTAGGATCTAAATCTACAACATGATAATTGCTTCGGATAACTTCAAGGCAAAAGGAATGAATAGTTGTAATACTAGATTTATTTAATAATGTTAATTGCCTTTGCAGTAGTTTGCTTTGGGGATTATTATGAAGCTCCTTTGAAATCGCCGCAGCTATTCTCTCCCTCATCTCTGAGGCCGCAGCGTTTGTAAATGTAACTACTAAGAGCTTGTCTATATCCGTAGGACGCTCCTCATTTGTTACTATCTTTATTATTCTCTCAACTAATACCGCAGTTTTACCTGAGCCTGCAGCCGCAGCTACTAGGATATTACAATCGCGAGTTAAGATAGCCTTTTTTTGGTCCTCTGTCCAGGTCACCGCGGCTTCCCCAAGTTTAATTTTATTATCTTTATCTATCATTACTCCTCAACTCCAGTACTATGAGTATTTGAACTATATTGCTTTGTAGTATCACTAACTTTATTAGACTCACTAGCTTCATAAGGCCCATTAAGTTCATTAGCTTCATTATTTTCACTAAATTCATTAGATAATAGTTCCCAGATTTCCTTGTCCCTCTTGTCTTTTATTATTTTATATGTGTTTTCCTTTAATGTAGGGTCAAATTGGCAAATAGCAGTGTATTCACAATAACTACAAGGTGTAATATCCTTTTTCTTGTATGGTTTTATGTCTATTTCTCCACTTAACATTCCCTCACAAGTCTTTATTAGGTTTTCTTTTACATGACTAAGCAACATATCAAACTGCTCCACCGTTGCAACTGAAGACCTTGATCCCAATTCTCCATTTTTTTTAATAGATGCTGGAACAACTAAAGATGCTCCTTCAATATTTCTATCCATCTCCCTAATTATCTTTGTATCTGATAGGAGTAACCCCTTCATTTTTAAAGCTTTCATTATGGCTTTTTCTAATTCTTCTTCGTCTAAATTATTTTTAGCTTTTATAACTGGGTCATCTATTTTAAAATACAATATACCTGCTGGAAAAATTGGCTCCTCAGAAATTTCGCTCTCATTTCTAAGCATGGCATCCAAATAGGTAAGAAGCTGTATTTGAAGACCATAGTATACGTCCGATAATTTAAAGTCCTTATTTCCGGATTTGTAATCTATAATCCGATAAAATTCTTCTCCCTCGTTAATTAGCTTATCCACTCTGTCTATCCTACCAACTAGATTTACAATTTCCCCCGTGGATAATTCTACTTTTATAGGTGGATAATCTCCTTCTTCAAAACCAAAGGATACTTCGTATCCAAAAGGCTCAAAGCCACTGTTTTTCATTTGCTCAACAATAACATATATGGTTTTCTTTAAAACTCTTTTCAATCTCTCTGTAAAATACTTGTACCTTGGGGTGCTATTCAATATGTATCCACTAGAACCCTCTGATGCCTCCTTGTCTACAATGCTTGATATATTTTCCTCGCACCATAACTTATCAAGATTAGCCCATTTTATTTCACTTTTATCCACAAGCTTTGAAAAATTATCAAGTACACTGTGCATAAAACTTCCTAAGTCTGGGGATGAAAATGTAAAAGTTTTTCGCGGCTTTGCTTTTAGCCCATATTGAACAAAATATGCAAAGGGACACTCTTCATATTTTTCTATTCTAGAGACACTGAAATAATTTTTATCTCCATAAAGTCGTTTTACTTTTTCTTTTTCTAACATTTTAACTTCATTCTTATAATCAAAACCCTCAAACATAGCGTTGCTCTTTCCCCTCAAACTAGGGTCCTTTTGGTACCACTTATAAACAGCAATCCAAAGAGGCGATATATTCCCTTCCTCTAAATATCTTCTAAGTGCAAAGATTAAATCATTAAAGGTTGGAATTTTTGCACATACCTGATAAAGCTCGCGTGATTCGTGAAGCTCCTTCATATCATGTGCCTTATGTACATCAATTGACTTATCCCCATCATGCATTTCATCACAACACAAAGTTATATTGCTTTCCTCTTTTAAATTTTTAAATATTGCAATAAATCTTGATATTATAATAGAAGGTCTTAATGTTTTTCCCTCATAATCTGCTATAGGATAACTTATATTTAAATATTTGTTTGGAATTGTAATTGTCGCATAAATTAAATACTGCTCATTAAATACCTCAGTTTTCGTATCATTGGCTAGCTCTACTTGATTTTTCTTTAAAATTATTCTATCATTGTCTGTAAATATTCCCTCTTCCTTACTCACCTTTGGGAACACGCCATCATTTACCCCTATAATATAAAGTGCTAATACGTCGTGGCTTTTTATACGCTCCACGCTGCTAATTGATACTCCGTCAAGCGCCGGTGGAATGAGTCCCATTTGATGTTTGCTAAATCCCATGGATAAGACCTTTACAAAGTCCTCTAGAGATAAGGTTTCCTTGCCAAGAACCTCTACCATCTGATCTAGTAGCTCCATAACTAGGTTCCATATTTTACTGTACTCTGTAACAAGCTCCTGGGCACCATCCTTTTTGAAATTCTCTATCCATAAATCTAGGGTAAATCGCACCTTTATTGTTTCTAGAAATTCAAATAAAGCTGTGCATATTTTTGTGGTAGTCGCCCCACCTTTTAATTTCTCTTTAAACTCAAGTAATGGTTTAATTATAATGTTTCTAGTATCATTTAGAATTTTAATAGTAGCTTCTACTTTTTCAGCTTCTTTTTCTTGGGCTTCGTTCTTTTCTATTACTTTTCTAGTATTACCCACTATGTCGCCCTTGCCTTCTTCGTTTTTACTTGCTTTATCATAGTAATCACTAAAGTAGTATTCTATTTTTTCCTGCCATAAATCAGGCTCCGTCCATTTTCGTTTTCCCTTTATGCCCGTCGCAATGATGAAATTTTCTAGTATGTCTATATGCTGCTTTTCTATTCCTAAAAGGCCTGTTTTGAGATACCTAAACATTGCCTCATAACTAAAGTTCTTAGTGAAAATCTCAACCACTCCCGTAATCAATACAATTAAGGGGTTGCTTGTTATGTCTTTTTTCTTGTCTATAAATAATGGAATGTTGTATTCTGTAAATATAGCTTTAATTAACTTTTCATAGGAAGGTAGATCTCTTGTCACTACTGCTATTTTATTAAATCTTATGTTTTCTGTTCTACATATTCTAAGTATATCTTTAGCAATATGCTCCACTTCGCAATAAGCATTTAGAGCTTTAAACACTTTTATATTTTCACATTTTTTCGCATAAGGAGTGTATGGGAAGGCAAAATAATTTTTCTCAAGAAAAGAAAGCTCTTCATTTTCTTTGAATTTAAACTCTTTGTTACCTTGTAGTTCCACAGGTGCATCTATGCTTGTCCCACACTCTTGTGCTAAACTATAAAGCTTATCTTCTGTAAGCTTTATAGAATAAAATGCATCTGAGTTTTCCATAAATTTTGAATGCTCTGAATTTTTTAGGGGTAGGGTTATATTTATCCTCTTAGCCTTTTTAAATAATTTTTCTAGTACATCATACTGTTGCGGGGTGAATCCCGTGAACTCATCAAGCCAGAACTCCGCACCATCGAAAATAGTACATTTATCAAGTGCATTATATAAACGAGTCAAATCATCATCTGGATCTACATAGTTTATGTTTATAATATTATCAAATTCACCATATATTAAAGATAAATCAGTTATTTTATCTATCAGTAACGGGTTTTCCCCTAAATTCTCTTTTGCTTTATTTAAATCTTCCACAGAAATCCTATATTTCTTAAACTCTGTGATAGCACTTGCTACATTATCTACAAAGCCCTTTTGCCTGGACGCACCTTTAAATACCTTGAATTCATCTGCACTTTTCTGCATTATGCTGTTAATAAGCATTACCTTACCTGAGGTATCCATAGGTTTAAGGGTTATTCCTCCAACTTCACTAAACACCTTGTATGCTAATCTATTAAAACTAAGCACTTGGACATTTTTTATTCCTGTGGATCCAACTACTTTTATTAGGTTTTTTTCAGCTTGAAATGAGAATTGTTCTGGAACCAAAAGTACTAGTGGTTTTTCAGTCTCTTTCTTTTGCCTATGATCTATATCCGCTAGGCAGAAAGTACTTTTCCCTTTTCCAGCTCCCCCATAGATAAATCTCAAACTCACAAAAACACGCCCCTTCTTTTAATTTATAATAAAGTAGGTCAGCAGATGATTTTTTTATCTACTGACCTACTCGGATTTGTATTTATATTTATATTTATATTAGTCTATTTTGTGCTTTGAAGTTTTGCGATAATTATCTCTTTCATTTCCACTAATTTTTCTTCTGCAGCTTTTAAACTTTTACCCCTGGAGTACATATATATTTTAATTTTTGGTTCTGTACCTGATGGTCTTACAGCATACCAACTATCATCATCAAAGTAGAATTTAAGTACATTAGATTTTTCTATTCCACTAGGTTCTTCCGTGCCACTTACTAGGTCATAAGATTTTTCTATTTCGTAATCTATATATTTAACAAGCTTTGCGCTTCCGATTGTCAATAGATTATCTTTTCGGTATTCCACCATCATTCTAGAAATTCTTTCTTGCCCTTCTATACCTTCTAGAACTAAGGATACTAGGTCCTCTCTATAAAATCCAAATTCCTCGTATATGTCATCCATTATATTTATGAGAGTCTTTCCACGAGATTTGTAGTATGCTGCTGCTTCACATAAAAGCATGGAAGCTATTACTGCATCTTTATCACGAACGAAAGTTCCAGCAACATAACCAATGCTTTCTTCATATCCAAAGATAAATTCATAGCTATTATCTTTCTTAAAGTCATGGATTTTGCCACAAATATTTTTAAAACCTGTTAGAACTTCGAAAGTTTCTACACCGTATTTTTTAGCTATCGCTCTACCTAAATCCCCTGTTACTAATGATTTAACAATGGCAGCATTACTAGGAAGTGTTCCTTTCTCCTTCATTCCCTCAATGACATATTTTATGAGTATTGCCCCTGTTTGATTACCATTAAATGCAACATAATCACCATTGTCTCCCTTAACCATTATGGCTAGTCTATCACAATCGGGGTCCGTGGCTATTAATAATTCTGCCCCTTCTTTTTTCCCAAGCTCCCTTGCATATTTGAAGGCTTTTACATCCTCGGGGTTCGGATATCCTACTGTTGTAAAATCTGGATCTGGGTTTTCTTGTTCTGGTACTACTATTATATTAGTAAAACCTCTCTCTTTTAAAACTCTTCTTACAGGTGTATTTCCAGTACCATTTAGAGGCGTATATATAATTTTTATATCTTTATCTATATTTTCTCTAATAGCTAGTCCTTTTACCTTTTCGGTATATTCATCATCCATAGCTTTTCCAAGCATAACAATTAAGCCTTTTTCCTTTGCAATATCCATATCCATAACCTTTATAGTACTAAAGTCTGTTATGCTCTGAATTTTTTCTGTTATACCCTTTGCTACAGGAGATAAAATTTGAGCTCCATCTTCCCAATATACCTTATATCCGTTGTATTCTTTAGGGTTATGACTAGCCGTTACGACTATACCTGATGCAGTATGTAGCGTTCTTACTGCATAAGATAATTCTGGTGTAGGTCTTAGCTGCTCGAACAAATAAGCCTTTATTCCGTTTGCAGCTAACACTTGTGCTGCTCTAGCCGCAAATTCTGCTGAGTAATGCCTACAATCATAAGCTATTGCAACCCCTCTATCCATGTACCCCTCGCCATAATCTTTAATATAATCTGCAAGTCCCTGGGTTGCTCTTGAAATTATGTATAAGTTCATTCTGTTAAGCCCTGCACCTAATTTCCCCCTTAGCCCTGCTGTTCCAAACTCTAAATCCATGTAAAATCTATCTTCAATTTCTTTATCATCTTTTGCTATTGACCTTAATTCATCTCGGGTATCCTTATCAAAAAATTCGTTATTTAACCATTCTTCGTATTTTTTTATATGTGTCATATTAAATCACACCTTTCCATGTAATTACCATTTAATATCATTATACATTATTTCCGCCTCGAATTACACATCTAATAGTACTTTGAAAATATTTTTTTACAATAAAAGCAATATCTGTAACAGATTTTCTTTTTCAGCATAGAATGTAGTAGGATGCATTAATGCTACTTCAGAAGGAATTCCCCCTTGGAACTATAGTGTTTATAATTATTTGAAATACTTATAAAGTTAATATTAATTCTTTATCCTTCTGATGCCATTAATGATTAATTATAAAAAAAGACCTTTGTTTTAGCAAATTTGTTAGATTTGTTAAAACAAAGGTCTTAATTAGATGGGGACGGTCAATTTGTTTTGTACTAATTAGAGGGACGGTCAATTTAGTTTGGGCTAATTATAGACGGGGGATAGACGGGGGACGGTTAATTTATTTTGGGTTTATAAAGGACGGTCAGGTAGTTTTCGACTAATGTTATTAATTAGTTATTACCTTCCCTTGTTTTTTGACAATGAGAGTATTATTTCTGTGCGTCATATATGATCTTAGATACTTGTCCAATAACTTCATTTGCTCCTGAAATTTCGTTTGTAAAAACAACAAGAATATATGGGTTACCCTTAAATACAATTCCAGTATCATTTACACATTCAGCATAATCTCCAATTTTATGAGCTACAATTTCCTTAGGGATATATTTATCTATCCTATCATGATACTCTGTGTTTTTCATGGTTTCAATCATACTGCCATAGTATGGGTTATTATCAGGATTAGAATATAACCTTTCCAAAATTTTAGCTGAATCCTTTGGTGTAATGTTATTCCCTTTATGAACTATAGGATGTCCAACAATTTTTTCAATATAATTATATCTATTTTCTTTGCCTATCTTTCTTAAAAGCATATTTATAGCTATGTTATCAGAGTATATTATTGAATAGTCACTTAATGTCTTTATGGAAATAGGCTTACTTAAATCTGCTCCTTGTAGTATTCCCGCCCCATCTTCAAAATCATCTTTATCATATTTTAATTTTTCATTTATATTGATTTTTTTATCCTTAATCATATCATAAACAAGCATATTTATAGGTGTCTTTATTGTGCTAGCTGCCGCAAACTGCTTGTCCCCATTTATTACAATTGATTTCTTAGAATTTATATCATAATAAACCATTCCAAATTTATTTATGTTTTTTCCTACAAACGCTCTAATCGATTTTTCCAAAGTATCTATTTGTGCTTGTTTTTGAGTTTCTTCATCTAACCTAATTTGCTTGTATTTTAAGCGATATTGAGTTTCAGATATGTCTTGAGATATGACTTGATTAGTAACTTTGTTGCTAGTTGTTATATAATTAGTGGTTGGAGCACCACCTGTGGCTATTACCTGGTGTTTGCTTATACTTAGTGTAGCAAAAAATACCATTATTGCTAGCAAAGTAACAACATTATTACTTTTCATTTAACCATCTCCTTTACTTATCCTTCTCTATATCTGCTAATAATTATCAATTTATATTTTTTATACTCATATTAACACAAAATATTTCTTTAAGTATTGTTTAAATGACAATTATAGTAACAATTTGTAAATTTATATCCTATTTTACATTATACCTTCAATTTCGTCAAGAATTATATTTTTTTTAATGGGTGAATAGTGAGTGAGTAGTAGTGAGTGAATAGTAGGGACGGTTAACAATTATTTGTCATTGTAGTGTTTGTATGTTTGTAAAGGGGACGGTTAATAACTATTTGAACTATTCTCTTTCTTTGAATATTATCCTTCCTTATAGGGAATAATTTTAGAAAAGTTTTATGTTAAGAATTATGAAGGGGCGAATTGTATGTCAAGAACATTTAGATTAAAAAACGATGGATCTATTTATCATATTATGTGCAAAAGTATTACTGAAGTTGATTTATTTAAAACTCCGGTGGATAAGGAAATGTATTTATCACTTATAAAAAAATATAAGATTCTTTATAATTTTAAACTTTACGGGTATTGTCTAATGGATAATCATTTACATTTGATAATTGATGCAAATGGATCAGATATATCAAAAGTAATGCATGGAATAAATTTTTCCTATGCAACGTATTTTAATAAAAAACATAAAAGGGTAGGTCATCTTTTTAGAGACAGATTCAAGAGTAAAATAGTTCATAATGAAAGATATTTAAAGACATTATCACTATATATACATAATAATCCTACTGATATAGTAGAATATAAGAATTCTCCTGAAAAATATGCCTTTTCTAGTCTAGCAATATTCTTAGGAAAAAGACGTGACCATTTAAAACTGGTCAATTATAGATTTATTATAAGTTTTTTTGGTAATACAACTAAAAGCGCAAGAAAAGCTTATTATGACCTTGTATTTCGGTGCAACGAAGACAATTTAAAACAAGATATTGAATTTGAAGATGAAAAAACAGAGTATAACAGTGGAAGAAAAATACTTGTACGAAACTTTAAACCAGAAGATATAATAGAATTTATAGCGTCAAAAATGAATATATCAAAGATCCATCTTTATATGAAGTACAGCAGAAAACTTGTAGCCGCAAAAGCATTAACAGTTGTTCTAATGAGGAGCCTATGCAATTTAAAATCCAGCGATATATCAAGTACCCTTGGGAATATTACGCAGTCTAGAGTGTCAAAATTGAGTTCTATTGGTATAGACTTAATTGGAACAGATAAAAAGTATGAAGATATTATCTATGATTTCATTAAATGCTACGCTTAAAACTAATTGGGTTAATTATTTGTTTTAGAAAAAAATTTAGAAAGTTCATAAATAATTTTTTATATTAAAATATTGTTGGACAAGCATTTAAAATACAATATTTCATTAATTTATGACATAAAAATGTTAAGGAGAATGATAATATATTTATTTAACAACAAAAGCTTAAACTTAACTTTAAGAATAATTAAAAGGTAACTAATAATTAACCGTCCTGCTTTCAACTTCTTCTTAAGTTAATATATAATTCAAGTACAAATGAAACTAGAAAAACGGTTAACAATTAAAAATTGTTAACTGTGCCCAGTTATTTAGACATTCTTTTGTTTGTTACTTGTTTGTTAACCGTCCCCAAATCTCACCCATTTACCCTCTTTGTTTCTTGAATTTCACAATCACAACGCACCCCTTGGCTACTTCACTTTTCACTTCTATATGTGCCTTATGAAGGGTTAATATATTCTTCACAATAGTGAGTCCTATCCCTGAGCCTTTTATTTCATGTCTGCTTTTGTCCCCTCTATAAAGCCTTTCGAATATATAAGGTAAGTCTTCCTCCTTAATTCCGATGCCTGTATCTTCTATTTTTAATATTACTTTATCATTTGCTTCTTTTAAATCAACACTGATTTTACCATACTCTGGAGTAAATTTAACCGCATTTGAAAGCAGATTAATAATTACCTGTTTTATTTTATCTCTGTCTCCGGATATGTTATATTGCTTACTAGTACTATACGCTAAGCTCATTGTAACATTCTTATTTTCTGATATAATTTCAAATTCTTTTTCAACTGAGGCGAGTAGTTCACTCAGTGAAATTTCTTCCATATTCAAAACTGTTTTTTTTCCTTCAACTTCTTTTAAGGCATTTAAATTATCTATTAGTTTCCCAAATCTAATAACTTCTTCATTAAGATAAGCCAATCTTTCATTGTCTACTGGAAAAATACCGTCAATCATAGCTTCAAAATTGTTTTGAAGAACATTAAGTGGAGTTCTAACTTCATGAGATATATCTGATATTAACCTTTTTCTAAGCTCATCCTGATGCTGAAGTTTTTCCCCAAGTGTGTTTATGCTAGTCCTTAAATCCTCAAGTTCTATAATGCTACTCTTATCATTTGACCTCTCGTGATAATTCCCATTCGAGAGATGGACTGAAATCTTTGATACCTGCCTAAGAGGAGCAGAAAATTGCTTTGAGATAAATAGACTAATCAATATTGTTATTAAAATTGATAATACAATACTTAGAATAATGCTCTCATTTATTGATGTTTTAAAATTTATATCCTCACTGGATAATAATACCGGACCATATTGCCCTATTTCTATATACCCTACTGTTTTGTCTTTAGATCTTATGTCAAATGTGCTTGTAGTATAGACTCCTTGATTTTTACCTGGCATATTAACATTAATATTATGAACTATGTCATTGGCATTCATTCCCCAAACTACTTTTTTATTTTGATCCTTAAGTGTAAGGCAATAGCTACTCATATATGCTTCATGGGTAACTTCTATCCCTGAAGTTTTTGACCAATGACCATTTTTTATATATATATCTTCTAAATATTTTACTATTCTAGTGTCCCTCTTATTTTGTATTTCCACTAAGTATTTGTTAAAGGTTCTTGATATCGCTATATTTACTAATAGTGTGGATAAAAACAGTGCTAAAATAGATGTGCATACCAAAATAATACTTAATCTTTTTCTTATGCTTTGCATAAATTAATCACCACCAAATTTATAACCAATTCTAGTAACGGTTATTATATATTTAGGATTTCTGCTATCCTCTTCTATTTTTTTACGTATATTTTTTATGTGTACATCTATCGTTCTATCAAAACCCTGAAAATCAATTCCCATAATTCTCTCGATGAGCTGGTCTCTTGTAAAGATTTTGCCCCCATTAGATGAAAGAATATGTAACAAATCAAACTCATTTGGTGTAAGATAAATTTCTTCTCCCTTTACCTTAACTATTCTTTTGTCGTAATTAATTTCTAAATCTCCATTGTTATAAACTTTTGTTTCAAACTTATTTATATTAATTCTTCTAAATAAAGCATTTACTCTTGCAGTTAGTTCTCGCGGGCTGAAAGGCTTAACCATGTACTCATCTGCTCCAAGGTTTAGTCCTTCTATTCTATCCTCTAATGTACCTTTTGCTGTAAGCATAAAAATGTGCACTTCAGAAATTTTTCTTAGAATGCTGCACACCTCTTCACCAGATATATCTGGTAACATTAAGTCTAATATAACTAAACTAAACTCAATTTTATTAAAAAGCTCTATGCCATCCAATCCCTTTGTAGTGCAATAAACACTATAACCTTCCTTTTGAAGGTATGCTTTTAGTATCTCTGAGACCTTTTCTTCATCTTCAATAATTAATATATTATCCACAGTTATACACCCCTATTTATTTAAATTAATGATCGTTAACCGTTAAGCTAAAAGTTTGTTAACCGTCCCCATTTATTCTTAAAAACTAAAGGTTTGTTAACCGTCCCTCATTTATCCTTAATATCCTTAATAGCTAAATGTTTGTTAACCGTCCCCCTCCTTAATAACCCCTCCACTATTATATTCTCTCAATATTGAGTATAATATATAAATAAATAGAGGAGTTGATAACATGAAGGTTAAATTATGTAAGAAAAATGAATGGACAGACGCTATTACTACTATGATAACCGAAAGTCAGCCGAAAATAAATATTTCCACAAAAAAGTGTCTTGGTAAATGCCATAAATGTAAGGATCATCCTATCGCTAAGATTGACAAGGAAATATTAGTAGGCAAGGATGTAAAAGATTTATATAATATAATAATTAGCAAATTATAAATCATAATAGAAATGTATCAAAAACTTATGTAGTTCTTATGAAGATTGTCTGTTTTTATATTTTACAAAAGTATTAGACAGAATAAAAATAGAATAAAAAGCTGTGATTTCTAAAATCGCAGCTTTTATTTTTAATTATAAGGTTGAATCCAATTAGTTTTTAAGAATTTTTCTTCAATTTCACTTGCTGGAAGAGGTTTACTAAAATAATAACCTTGTATTTGATTGCATCCCATTTTTTGCAGTAGTTTAATTTGTTCCCTAACTTCTGCACCTTCTGCGATAACTACTAAATCAATTTTTTGTGCAAGTTGTACTATTCCATCTAAGATGGATTTTTCTCTTTCGTTTGTAAGTATATTATCAATAAAAGATTTGTCGATTTTTAATGTATTTATAGGCAGCTGTTTTAAATAACTAAGAGATGAATATCCTGTTCCAAAGTCATCTAAGGCAATATTTATACCCAAATCTCTTATCTCAGTAAGTAGTCTAACACAGTTATCGAAATCCTTAAGTAGAATACTTTCTGTAATTTCTAACTCTACAAACTTAGGATCAATTTTTGTTTCGATTAGAATATTTTTCAGGGTTTGTTCAAAATTTTCATTCAGCAACTGAATTGCAGACAAATTTATTGCAATAGTATCATATAAGTATCCTTTGCATTTCCATAAACTATTTTGAATGCACACTTTTCTTATAATCCAGTAACCAATAGGAATTATTAATCCACTTTGCTCTGCAACAGGTATAAATTCTGCCGGTGATATGATGCCAAGTTCATCACTATTCCATCTTAAAAGCGCCTCAAACCCTTTTATTTTATTATTTATAATGTCTATCTGTGGCTGATAATGAATTTCGAACTCATCATTCTCTAAAGCACACCTTAATCCTTTTTCTATCTCGACTCGTCTTCCCAGTACATCACTCATACTCTTATCAAAAAAACAATATTTTGCTTTACCACTATATTTAGCACTGTACAATGCAGTATCTGCATTTTTAAAGAGTACACTAGTTTTATCTCCATCATCCGGAAACACTGCGATACCTATGCTTGCCGAAGTAAATACATGTTTTTCATCTACTATTATTTCACAGTTAAGCACGCTTAGTAATTTTTCGCAAAGACAATTTATTTCGGATAATTTTTTTATACTTTTCATTAAAATAAAAAATTCATCCCCACCTGCTCTTGAAACAAGGTCCTCTTTTCTAATTGAATTTTTTATCATTATTGCAACATTTTTTAATAATTCATCTCCATAATCATGACCTAAAGTATCATTTATCTCTTTAAAATTATCTAAATCGATAAATAATACTGCATGCATTATTTTATTATCCTTAACCTTTAAGATTTCATTTTTCAAGATATTAATAAACAACTTTCTGTTAGGTGTGTCTGTAAGTATATCGTAGTACCTTAATTTGTTAATTTTTTCTTCAAAGTCCATTTGATTAGATATATCTGTAATTGAGCCCGAAATTTTTATCGCATTTCCAATTTTATTTTTCAGACACATTCCTCTAAGTAAAACCCATGTATTCTCTACTTTATTGGTTTTAATCCTAAAACTACTTCGACAATATAAGGTTTTGCCATTAATATGATTTGTAAAATCATTTATTACCATCTCTCTATCTTCCTCTACGATCAGCTCCACTAAATCTTCAATCTCAGTTATATCTTGTTTATTATATCCCGTAATTTCATTAAATCTATCTGAAGAAAAAAAGCTTTTAGTAACAAGATCAATTTCCCATATAGCATCATTAGCAGCTTCTAAAGCTACTTTATATCTTTTTTCACTCTTTTCTATTATTTTAAGTTTCTCATGAATTTCATCATATTGGGACCTTAAATTCTGTTTTGCAATGCTCAATTCCCCACTACTAGATTGGATCTCTTGATTATTATCTTCTGATTTAACAGAACATGTTTTACACTTTTTATCAAATGCATCTATTAAAAAATATATTATAAGAGCTGATATAAAAACATAAATAATCCCTTTAATTGTTTGTATATTGACCAATAAATATTTATTTTCAATAAGAATGATTAAGAGTTTATCTGCGAATGATATCCATAATACACCTATAAAGGCATATATAATGCTGACTTTTATTGGCACTCTTTTACATCCAAGCTCATAATGAAATAAGCGTTTAGTATTTTTTAATTTTTTTTCCGTAAACTTATTTAAATCTATTTTTTCATCATTCACTTATATTCCTCCAATTATTATACATATATAAATTGAATACTCTAATTAAATATTCCATACCACTTTACTGTTATCGTTAGTTTTTATAATTTATTAACCGTTTTTTATAATTTATATTCAATATATTTATTTTATTTATCTTTTCAGCTTTTATTATACTATTTTTTTACATATATATTATTCATTTCCCAATTATATTATTATAATATTCAATAACAAAACTGAACTGCATTATGTTTTTCTGCCTTGACATCTTTACTACAAGTGATATAATTATTGTAAGTATATAGTTTAATACTGCGAAGAGAAAAGTAAGCTACTTTGCATTTACAGAGAAAGGATACCTTAGCTGGAAGTATTCTTAAATGTTCGTTGCTGAAGACTACCTCTGAGTGGCTTCAATAAAGCCCGGTAATTCCGTTATAATTATTAAGTGGTTTATTTTATAAACAATTTGGGTGGAACCGCGGGAAATTATAATCTCGTCCCAATTCTATAGTTAGAATTGGGACGGGATTTTTTTATTTTCTAAAAATTTATTTACTATTACTATTTTTTAAGCTTTTAAATATTATTGTTATTCTATAAATTTAGTTATGAACAGGTAAGATAAGAGAAAGGGGTTATATACATGATAAATATTAAACTAAAAGATGGCTCAATTAAGTCATATGAA
>Ga0209125_1002333_pt1 | contig 14825 bp, 9 predicted proteins | sample BarGraIncub1131A_FD_184503 | JGI IMG/M metagenome (GOLD analysis project Ga0209125, IMG submission 184503) | Arctic peat soil microbial communities from Barrow, Alaska - Barrow Graham LP Incubations 11-31A (SPAdes) (version 2) | ecosystem: Environmental > Terrestrial > Soil > Wetlands > Peat... | reverse complement strand
TTTTCGACCTCTTCCGGGTAGACGTTCTTCCCGTTGGGGGTGACGATCAGGTTCTTCACCCTGCCGCAGATGGAGAGGTAGCCGTCCGCGTCGATCCGGCCCAGGTCGCCGGTCCGGTACCAGCCGTCTTGAAGCACCTCGGCGGTCGCCTGCGGATTGTTGTAGTACCCCTGCATCACATTGGGCCCCTTGACCAGAATCTCGCCGACCTGGTCCTCGTTCGGGGAGCCGATGCGGACCTGCACCTCGGGGAGCGCCCGGCCCACGGTGCCAAGTCTCGTGCCGTCCGGCTGCTCGGCTGCGATCACCGGGGAGGTCTCCGTGATGCCGTACCCCTGGTAGACCGAAATGCCGAAGCTGTGCAGGCCCGTGGCGATCGCCGGATCAAGCGCGGCACCCCCGCTGACGAAGACCGTGCCCGCCCCGAACGCCCGCTTCACCTTCGAGGTGACCAGCGGCCGGGTGACCGGGATGGCGAAGAGCAGCTGCGAGAGCTTCTTCGACCCGACCTTCTTAAGAATCCGATCCAGGATCATCTTGTAGACGGCGGGGACGCCGAGCAGAAAGGTCGGCTTCACCTCTGAAAGGTTCTCCCCAAGCTTCTTCAGCGACTCCGCGAAGGAGACCTTCCCCCCCAGGGAGAGCGGGAGCAGTACGCCGGTCACCTGCTCAAAGACGTGGTTGATCGGGAGGAAGGAGAGCGTGTGCATGGTGTCGTCCAGGCGGAAGTGGCTGGCCGCCCCCAGCAGGTTGGAGACGATGTTGCCGTGGGAGAGCATCGCCCCCTTGGAGCGCCCGGTCGTTCCCGAGGTGTAGAGGATCACGGCCGTGTCGGCAGCGCCGCGCTGCGAGGAGGGGATGGGGGAGTCGTGCAGCATGGCGTCGAGCGCGACAAGCCTTCCCTCCCGGGTCATCGCGTTGCGGATCGCCCGCGTCGGCGAGAAGGGGTCCCGGCTCTCGTTCTCGGCTGACTTCGGGGCCGCAGGCGTGCTCAAGAGCCGGTGCACCTTGCTCGCCAGGGTCTCCATGCGGGCCACCCGCTCCGGGGGGATCTCGTGGCTGGTGACAAGCCCCTGCCACTCGTGCAGGAGCAGTTCCAGCGCCTGGGCCGTCCTCGGGTCGCCGGCACCCTGCTTCGAGGGGGCCAGCATGACGATGCTCGCCGGGGTCGGCAGTGACGGGACGCACTCGAGCAGCGTATCCAGGTAGAGACTGTCCGTGAATATCACCCGCGCCGCGCAGTCCGTAAGGATGTGGCGCAGTTCGGCGCTCTTGAGTTCCTTGTCGATGGGGACCACAACGCCGCCCGCCCGCAAAATGCCGAGGTAGCTCTCGACCCAGCGGGTGGAGGAGGGGGCAAGCATTGCGGCATGCCAGCCCGGCTGGAAACCCCGCCTGAGGAGACCGGACGCGATCCGCCCGGAACTTTCCCAGAGCTCCCGGTAACTGGTCTCCTGCCAGAGCCCGGAAACCTTCTGGCGCAGGGCCGTTCTATCCGCAAAGGTCTCGCAGCACGATCGTAAAAGGGAATCTATGGTTTGCACCTGGCATGCTCCTGCACATCTGGCAACCAGCGGGTTGCGCTGGCCGCAACCCGATCGGTCAGATCTTTGAACATTGGTAGTTATATCAAGAATCCGCGATTGCCGCCACAGGATAGTTTGTGCGCAAAGGGGGCAGATAGGTGCCAAGCCTTTGCTGAAGGCCCTCGCTTGTGAGCATGGCTTCTTAAGTAAGCTCAATGCACGGTTTCACCTGCCATCATCTCCCCGAGCATCCTGCGCAGCGCGTCCTCCTCCACGAAGCTGAACAGGTCGCTCCTGCCGAAGACGACCTCCAGGCTCCCCCGACTGCTCCTGAGCGTAACCGCAACCTCGTGCACCCCGTTACCCAAGAGGCCGAAGTAGAGCAGTTCGCTGCCGTTGCTGCGCGGCTCCCTGCCGCGCATCTCGAAGTATACCGCCTGGTCCAGCGTGTCGTTTGTCAGGTAAATCATGGCGCACCTCCCTGTTTTTCTACATATAACCACAGGGGTGCGACAGAATAAGTCTAAAGGCGTGAATGGTGAATGGTGAATGGTGAATGGTGAATGGTGAATGGTGAATGGTGAATGGTGAATGGTGAATGGTGAATGGTGAATGGTGGGAGCGGATATCGGGGGTAGACGTGGACTATCTGAAGCTGGTTAAAGGTAAGGTCGAGGCTGGGACACCTTAAATCCTCAACCTTAACCTTAACCTGAGTTATCGTGTCCCGAGGTAGACGGTGGCGATGCCGCCGGTCAGATCGAAATGCTGCACATCCTTGAACCCGACCTCGATCAACATCGCCTTGAAGGTCTCCCGGGAGGGAAATTCCAAAACGGAGTCGGGCAGGTAACGGTAGGCGCTGAACCTGGAGAAGGCGCCGCCGATCATCGGGAGCATTTTCAGGAAATAGAAAAGGTACAGCGACCTGAAAAGCGGCCAGGTCGGGGTGGAGAACTCCAGGACCACGATCCTGCCCCCGTCCTTCAGCACCCGGCGCATCTCGGAGAGCCCCTTGAACCGGTCCACTACATTCCTGATGCCAAACGAGATGGTGGCTGCGTCGAAGCTCCTCTCCTCGAACGGGATTTCCTCGCAGGGCGCGACCTGCAGGGTGATCCGGTCCGCATAGCGCGATCCCTCCACCTTGAGGCGCCCCAGATCGACCATCTCGGGGCAGAAGTCGACCCCGACGATGCTGACGGAGGCGGGCGTCTGGGAAGCGATCTCCAGGGCCACGTCGCCGGTACCGGTCGCCACGTCGAGCACGCGGCCGGCGCCGGACAGGCCGATCTTTCCGACCGCAAAGCGGCGCCAGCGTCTGTCGATGCCCAGCGAGAGGAGCCTGTTCAGCAGATCATAGCGCGGTGCTATGCTCCCGAACATGGCGCGTATACGTTCACCCTTTTCCGACAGTGCGTACATATTTTCCTACCTTTTTAATGCTCAAAATGCTATAAATTTTAACCTGTTCGCGTGCAGTAAACGCGCCCGAGGCTTGTTTTTTAGCATAAACCGGCACGGCTTGCCAGTAAAAACGGTAAATTTAACAATCCACCGCTGGTACCTGGCCCCTTAGCCGCTCACACAGGAGGCAAAAGCGTGCTCCCGCACTTCCGGCCCCAAGACATCGCCGACATACTGATCATGGGCTTCCTGGTCTACCAGCTCTACAGCTGGTTCAAAAATACCAAGGCGCTCCAGGTCGTACTGGGTCTGCTCTTCCTCGGGGTCTTCTACGTTGTCACCAAGAACCTCGGGCTCTTCATGACGAGCTGGATCCTCCAGGAACTCGGCACAGTGCTGCTGATCCTGCTCATCGTGGTGTTCCAGTCGGAAATCCGGCAGGCGCTGTACCGGCTGAGCCTGCTGCGAAAATTCTTCGATCGGCAGGAGACCGGGGTGCGGGTCGACCTGCTGGAATTCTCGGCGGCCGTCTTCTCCCTCGCCAGCCAGCGCATCGGCGCCCTGGTCGTGTTCCAGCGCGAGGAACTCCTGGAAGAGTACATCCTGCACGGCGTGGCGCTCGATAGCCTGGTGAGCGGACAGCTGATCACCGCCATCTTCATGCCCGGCTCTCCGCTGCACGACGGCGCCGTGCTGATCAGGGACGGCAAGGTGGCACTCGCCTCCTGCCACCTGCCGCTCTCGGTGAGCGCCGAGGTCCCCCAGCATCTGGGGACCCGGCACCGGGCCGGCCTGGGGCTTTCGGAGCGCTCGGACGCTGCGATCGTCATCGTCTCCGAGGAGCGCGGCGAGGTCTCGCTGTCACTCGCGGGCGAACTGGAAAGGATCGGCTCCCCGGCCGCGCTCCACGAAAGGCTCACCTCTCTGCTCCTGCCGCTCTCCCCTGAGGCGCAGCGGGTCGGTCTCAGGGCCAGGCTGTTCAGCAACCTCTGGCCCAAGCTGGCGGTCCTCGTGCTCGTGCTGGTGAGCTGGCTCCTGATCACCTACCGGCAGGGGGTGATCCTCACCGTCACCGCTCCGATCAAGTTCCACAACCTCCCCGAAAACCTCATCCTGACCAGCAGTCCGGAGGATGTGGACCTGCAGCTGAAGGCGTTCTCCAACCTGGTGAACTCCCCGCGTCAGCTCGACGTCGTGGTCGATCTCGACCTTTCCGGGGCGAAGGAAGGGGGAAACAGCGTCCCGATCAGGAAAAAGGACATCAAGCTGCCGCCGGGGGTCGTGGTCGACAGCATCGGGCGCTCCGTGGTCAAGGTGACTGCCGAGCGCAAGGTCCGAAAAGACGGGTCGCCCCGAGGTCGATAACTGGCTGGAAATGCTGGCTTGTTGCCGAAGGGGGCCGCCGACGGCGGGGCGAAAAGGATCATTAGGGTTGACATCGGCGTCTAATTGTTATATAAAATAGTACCCATGTGATTATTAGTAAAACGATGAAGGAGGATCCATGATAAATAGCTTAAAGCTATTCGCCTTATGCCTTATCATCCTTTCCCTACCCTCCCTGGCCCTAGCCGCAAAGACCCATCGCGTAAAAAAGAACGAAACCGTCCATACCCTCGCGAAGAAATACCATGTCACTGTGGAAGAGCTTAAGGCCGCCAACAACCTGGTCGGAGACAACATAAAGCCGAAGCTGCTTCTGGTCATTCCGCCCCGGACCGTTGCCGCATCCGCATCCGCAGCCGCCGGTGGTTCGGTCTACAAGGTGAAAAAGAGCGAGACACTCTCCCGCGTCGCCCAGAAGACCGGCGTCTCGGTCTCGGAGCTGAAGAGGCTCAACCGCCTCAGCAGCAGCCGTGTCAAGTCGGGAAAGGTTCTGGTACTCAGGGAAAGCCCCCCGGTGGAAGAGCAGCGGCCCAAGGTCGCAAGGAAGCTGCAGCTGCGTCACGGCGACCTCTTCAGCGAGAAGGATTATGAGCAGAGCCTGCAGGAATTGGCCGAGATGGAGCCGGAGCACCAGGTCGATCTCCGAAAGAACACCGAATTGAAGGTGGACGGCATCAAGGAGCTGAAGAAATCCGCCTACGGCTTCCTCGGGACCCGTTACCGCTTCGGCGGCAGCTCCAGGTCGAGCGGCATCGACTGCTCGAGTTTCGTGCAGAAGGTGTTCCGCGAGCTCGAAGTGTCGCTCCCAAGGACCGCACGGGAGCAGTTCGAAGTGGGGAATTCGGTGGCGCCGGGCGACCTGCAGAAGGGTGATCTCATCTTCTTCAGCACCTACGCTTCCTATGCCTCGCACGTCGGTATTTATCTCGGCAACAACAAGATGATCCACGCCTCGTCCCGGGACCGCAGGGTGGTGATCTCCCCGATGAACACCTCCTATTACCGCTCCAGGTACCTCGGTGCCAAACGGATCACCAAAGTGAATCCGGACGTCTTCAAGATTGACGACCTGATCCTCGGCGTCGAGGAGGAGAGTCCCGACGATACCATGCAAAACGATGCCCTCGGTCTGAGCAGCAGCAACTAGCGCTCGGATGACATATGAACAACTTCGAATCCGGCCCTGGCCGGATTTTTTTTATCCACTCGGCCTCGATCCTGCGCTATGATGTGACGCCGGGCGTAGCTGGTCCATCCTCGCATCACCTTTATAACCGGAATCTTTTTAGCGGGTGCAGATGAAAGTACTTTTGACCTACAAGTCCCATCCCGAGGGAGCCGGCGACCCTTTCACCTCGCTCGTTCCTGTGGGCCTCCTGAGTCTGGACGCGGTGCTGCGCAGCGTTGGGCATGAGGTGACGCTGGCGAACTTCTCCGGCTTCGGCTGGGACCGGGTGCGCCAGATTTTGGCGGAACTCCGCCCCGAGGTGGTCGGCGTCTCGCAGTTCACCCACAACCGGGCCGACTCGCTGAGGCTCGCTCGGCTCGCCAAGGATCTCGACCCGGGCTGTTTCGTGCTTCTGGGCGGCCCCCACGCCACCCACGCCTGCCTTGAGATGCTCGCCGCCCACCCGGAGCTCGATGCTGTCGTGCTCGGTGAAGGGGAGGAGACGGTCAAGGAACTCCTTGAGTCTGTCGCTGCCGGGGGATCCCTCGCCGGGGTGGCGGGGATCGCCTACCGGGAGGGGGGGGGCGCGCTGCGCAGCCCTCCGCGTGCGCCGATCCGGGACCTCGACGCACTCCCCACCCCCGGAGCTCAGATCGGCGCGAGTATTGGCGTCGACTACCGGCGCCAGCTGGAGTTCGTCATCACCTCGCGCGGCTGCCCGGCCAGCTGCCTCTTCTGCTCCTCGCCGCTCTTCTGGGGCAAGGGGGTCCGCTTCCGCTCGCCCCGCTCCGTCGTGGACGAGATCCGCCTGCTGCGGGACAGCTACGGCCTGGTTTACTTTTCCTTCCGGGACGACACCTTCACGGCCGACCGGGTCCGGGTGCTGGAAATCTGCCGTCTTTTGGAGGCGGAAAAGCTTCGGATCCTGTGGAACTGCCAGTCCCGCGTCACTGCGGTGGACGAAGAAATGCTGATCGCCATGAAGCGGGCCGGGTGCGAGTGCATCCAGTTCGGCGTGGAGTCGGGCTCCCCCAGGATGCTGAAGGCGCTCGGCAAGCGGATCACACCGGCCGACGTGGAACGGGCCGCGGGCGCGGTGCGGCGCGTCGGCATCAACCTTTCTGTCTATCTCATCACCGGGATTCCGGGGGAGGCGGAGACGGACCTGCAGGAGACGGTGCGGCTCATCGGCAGGATCAGGCCGCAAGACGGCCAGGTCTCCCCGCTGGTCTACTATCCGGGGACCCAGCTCTTCGCCCGCGCGGTGCGCGACGGAGCGGTGTCGGCCGGGATTTTCGATGCGGAGGGAGGGGAGGGGTTTCTGGTGCGGCACGATCCCTTCGTGGAGCGCTCCCGGCGCGCGATAATGAAGGCTCTGGAGAAGGCCGCCGGCAAGGCTCGCTTTAGCCGCGACGAGTTCGTCCGGCAGCGCGCGCTGCTTGGTTACTCGTTCGTGACCGAGATGCTCTGCGCGGAGGCCCTGGAGGAAGGGGGTGACTGGGAGGGGGCACAGGCAGTTTACCGCGGCATGGTCCGGGCCGAGCCGGAAAACCCTTGGGGCTTTCTTCTCCTGGGGGGGCTTCAGGCCCGAATGGGAGAGCTCGCCGGGGCAAGGTCCGCCTATCGCGACGCCCTGGGACTGGTGCCGCGCCACCTCCCTGCGCTCCTTGCCCTGGGGGAGATCGCGCTTGAGGACGGCAATGCCGGGGAGGCGGCACGCTGGTTCCGGCTCGCCCTGGAACTTGCGCCCGGTGATCCCGCGGCGCTGGAAGGTCTTGACGCGGCAGCCGGCCTCTGAGCGGCAGGCTCGGGCTGCGACTTGATCTGCCGGGGCGGGGCAGGAAGCTGCAATAAAGAAGGGGCACGTCCGTTTCCGGTCGTGCCCCTTCTTGTTTCTACAGCGTTATCGTCTGAAGACTATTTGTTGATAGCGAGCCCCGGTGCGAAGATGATCTTCTCGAAGGTGCGCTTGAGGGTCTTGCTCTGGAAGTTGACCATCGGCGGTGAGTCGGGGAATTCGACGCTGTCGCCAACTTTCACCTTGGTCTGCATGACGGCAACCCAGAGTTTCTGGCCGTTCTCGTCAACCTGCACGTAGGTGTAGCCGCCGGAATCCATGGTTTCCAGAACCTTCCCTTTGTGCCCTGCGCCAGGCTTAATCTCCTGCGGCTTCAGGCCGGCATGGGGATCAGCGCCGGGTGCTGCTGCCGGCATCTGCCCTGCGGGTGCCGCTTCAGGAGCCATTGCCTTGGGTGCTTCTTCCTTTTTCTTGCAGCCGGCAGCTGCCACAGCAACTATTGCCAACAGGACCACTAAAGTCTTCTTCACAGTTTCCTCCGAGTTGGATAAATTTAAGCTTTAAGCAGTGCACAAAATAGCATAACTTTCTCGCGCTGTACAATAAAAAAGTTACCTCTCTCTTATGGCCTCTTCGCCAGTGCTATTTGCCAATAATCACCTCGCCCGTGTCAGTAATCAGCCGGCCCGGCAGCTCAAACACCCTCTTGAAGATGTTCAGCACCCCCTTGGCCAGGGACTTGACCGGTACGGCGGTTACCCGGGGATCCTCGATAGGCCCCTTCGCCTCGAAGTAGGTGGTGATGAGCGAGCGGTCCTTGCCGGTCAGGATCCAGCCGACGATCGGGATGCGGCTCACCACCTTGTCCACAGTCTGCAGCGGCTGCACCCCGATGTTGAGGTCGAGTTCGTTCCTGGCCAGGTCGAATTTCCCTACGGCCGAGATGTTGATGGCGTCGCTGTCGAGCACCAGGTTCTGCGTCGAGGCGATCCCGTCGCGGATCGCGAACTCCCCGGTGATCTTGTTGAACGGCATCCCCCCCGAGACCATGTCCGGCAGCTGGAACTTGAGGAGTTGCGAAAAGTTCAGTATGGAGAAGACCTTGGAAAGGGTGGAGAACTTCCTGATGTTCCCCTCCTCGACCCTGAGCTTCAACGAGCCGAGCGCACTTCTCTTGAGTTCCGCGCTGCTTTCCCCTTTGACCGAGAGCTCGCCCTGCAGCGAGAGGGTGCCGACCATCTCCTGCTTCTTGACCCCGAGAGCATGCAGAAAACGGTCTGCGGAGACCCGCTGCAGGTTGCCGTTCACCTGGTAGCGGGTGGGAGCCGAGCCGAAGTCGATGCGGACCTTGCCCGAAGCCTCCCCCTCCAGGCTGGACAAGTCGAGCGGCTGCAGGTAAAGGATCTTGTCCTCCAGCATGACCGTGCACTTAAGCCGCTGGAACGGGACCTCCCAGGCCTTCCCCTCCGCAGCGGCAAGGTGCGCCTTGACGGTGAAGCGGGTCCCGCCGGTCCCCGACTGCGCCCCGAAGAACTGGGTGAGATCCTCCAGTTCCAGGTGGGGCGAGGAAACGGAGATCTCGATGTGCGGGTGCTGCAGGTCCTGGACGCTTCCCTTAACCTGCAGCTCGGTTCTCCCGATCTGGCCGGAGAGCGCGCCGATATGCAGGTTGTTGTTTTTAAGCGAGAGGTTCCCCTGCACCCTTTCCGCCCGGATCGGAGGTTTCCCGGTAGGAAAGCCCAGATCGGCCGGGTCGAGCGAGGGCGAGGAGAAGGAGAGGGCAAGGGTGGGCGTCTTGAAGCCGGTCAGGGTGCCGTGGCCGCTGATGGACGAGCTTCCCAGACGTCCCGAGAGCTGCGAGCTCTCCAGGGACTCGCCGTTGAAGCGGATGCTCCCGTTCAGGCCGCTCACCGTCTTGATCCGGTCGCCCGGCTTGAAGGAGAAACCGGCGAGCGCGACATCCCCGCCCCAGGAAAGGGCGTCGAGGCCCGGTCCCTTGGCGTGCAGCGTGGCCTGCAGTTTCCCGGCAGGCTGGTATTTCCTGGCCTCTGGCACAAGCGGCGCGATCTCGGCGGCGGAAAACTGGTTGCTGTTCAGTTCCAGGCTCACCCCCCCACGGTAGCGGCTGACGGCGGTTGCCGAGAGCGAGAGCGGTGCCAGGTTGTACTGCAGGCTTTGGAGCCGGAATTCCTCCTTGCCGAAGCTCCCCCGGAAGGAGAGCGTGTTGGCGCGCCCTGCCGGCTTGGCGACCAGTTGCGGGAAGGTGTAGGAGGCGCCGGCCAGGTTCCAGTCGCCGGAGAGGTTGTAGAGTGAGGTGGTGCCTTCCCCGGTGAGGCGGAGCGCGCTCCCCTCGGAAAGCGCCGCCTTCTCGCCGCGTCCGCGTCCCAGGAACCAGGCCAGTTCGCCCTGCCGGGGATGCAGGTTCATGGTGAAGAGATACCGGCACGGGACGGTGAGCGGGTAGTCCGTGATGCGCCCCTCCAGGGCGAACGGCGAGCCGCCGAAACTGCCGGTCATCCCCTTCAGGCTGAAGTCCTTGCCGGCGAGCACCAGCTCCCCCTTGATGCCGCTGAAGGCCGGGATCCCCGAGCCGTAGGCAACCACCCCCTCCTCGACGTGGGACCGCACCGAGAGGATCTTGTAGTTCTCGCCCCGCTCCATGTGGAGGATCTGGCTCACCCTGCCGTCGAGCGTCCCCTCGTCCAGCCGGAAGACCCCCCCCGTGACCTTCTGCTCGATGAAGTCCGCAGTGTCCTTGACGATGATGCCGTAGGGAATGAACTGGCGGTAATCGCGCAGGTTGAAGCGGTTGCTGGTCCCCTTCGCCGTGATGCGCAGGTCCTTGCCGTGCAGGTCGGAGAGCCGGCAGTTCCCGAGCACGCTGAGCCCGTCCAGGTCGAGCTTCACCTGGCGTATGTCGAGGTCGCGGTCGGTGAGTTCCAGCTCGTAGGAGCATTTGAGCGACTTGGGGGTGAGGAGCGCGTGGAACACCTGCGGGTAGTCGAGGCGAAGGCGGGTGACGCGCAGCTCTCCCTTGCTCTTGAAGGCGGCGAGCCGCCCCTTGAACTCCGCTTCGAGCTCCAGTGCCCCGGCGAGGCTTCTGAAGGGGAGGTACCGGCCGTAGTAGGGGAGGAAATGTCCTGCGTCGAGGGGGCCGGTGCGCACCCGGCCGGTGACCTGGGTGGCCGAGAGCGGCTCGCCGGCCCCGGCTAACCGGGCCACCCCGGCCAGGAAGATCGGCACCTGCCGGCCGCCGGAGCTGAGCTTTCCGGAGAGCTTGAAGTCGCAGTTCTTGCCGCGGGAGAGCTGGCTCAGGTAAAGGTCGGTAGCCGAGAGCTGGGTGACCAGCGGAGCCGCTGAGATCGCGGAGTCGCTGAAGCTGATGCTCGCGTTCTTGAGTTCCACCCCCTTGATCGCGGGAGGCGCCCCACCCGGGGTCTCCTTCAGAAGGTCGCTCACGTTGAACACCCCGTCCCGGTCCCGGGAGAGCCGCAGCACGGGGCGCTCGAGCTGCATGCGCGTCAGCACGACCTCCCGGCGCAACAGCGGGATCAGGGCGATCTTGATGGTGAGACGATCGGCCGTGACGAAATCGCCCGCGCCGTCCTTCTCCTTGATGGTCACCCCGGTGAAGCTGAAGGCGGGTCCGTACCGGAAGGAGAAATCCCCCGTCTGGTAAAGCAGATCCCGCTTCAGGGCGCCCTTCACCTCCGCGACGATCTCGGCCTTGTAGGTGTCGAGGTCGAGAAATTTCGGCAACAGGCTCACCCCGAGGACGAGGAGGGAGACGACAGCTGCCACGAGAGGCAGGATCCAGACTCTTATCTTTTTCATCTGCATGGGGCGGTCCGGTTCCTGCGCACTCAGGCGGCGTCCGCGGGGAGTTCGATGACGAACCTGCTCCCCTTCGGGAAATTATCCTTGGCCCTGATGAAGCCGTGGTGGTCGGTGATGATCGTGTTAACGATGGCAAGACCCAGCCCCGTGCCGCTCTTCTTCCTGGAGAAGTACGGCTCGAAAAGCCTGGGCCGGTCCTCCGGCGCGATGCCGTGGCCGGTGTCGGAGACGCTGAAGGTGGCCATCTTCAGTTCCGCGTCGAACGCGCTGGCGAGCACGATTTCCCCCTCGCCGTCGACGGCGGCGACCGCGTTGTCCAGGAGGTTGATGAGCACCCTCTTGATCTGGTCCCGGTCCAGGAGGATGGCGGGCATGCTGTCGTCGGTCTTCAGGGTGAAGCTGATCAGGCGGTGCGCCTCCTGGTACAGGGTGAGCGCCTCCTTCAGTATCGCGTTCAGGTCGTTGGGCGAGGGGACCGCGGCGGGCATCCGGGCGAAGTTGGAGAACTCGTCCACCAGCCCCTTCAGCTCGTCCACCGACCTGATGATCATCGCGGTGCAGTCGTCGAACACCGTCTCCTCACCCTCGAAGCGGGAGAGGTAGCGCTTCCTCAGGCGCTGGGCCGAGAGCTGGATCGGGGTGAGCGGGTTCTTTATCTCGTGGGCGATTCTTCTGGCCACCTCGCGCCAGGCCGCCATGCGCTGCGCCTTGATCAGGCTGGTGAGGTCGTCGAGCACCACCACCATCCCCATGAAGAGGTCGTTTTCGTCCTTGAGCACGGTCAGGCTGGTAAGGAGGGTGAGATCCCCCTCCCGCATCGGGATCACCACCTGCCGTGTGATGGAATTCTGCTTGGAGAGGACCATGTCGCGCAAAAGCCCCTTGACGATGTCCAGGTGGTCCGGGCGCAGCACCTCCCGGAAGTTGTGGCCCGCCACCCGGTCCAGGTTGATGAGCAGGAGCTTCTCGGCCGATTTGTTCACCGTGGTCAGGAGGCCGCCCTTGTCGACCGAGATGACCCCCGCGGTGACGTTGGCCAGCACCGCCTCCATGTAGCGGCGCCGCTGCTCCAGCTCCAGGTTGCTCTTTTGCAGCTCGAAGTTGGTCTCCTGCAGCGCCAGCTGGTTTTCCCGCAGGTCCTGGGTCATCCGGTTGAAGGAGGTGATCAGCATGCCGATCTCGTCGTGCCCGGTTTCGCCCAGGTGCACGTCCAGGTTACCCTCCGCCACCTGCCTGGTCGCCTCGGCCAGCTCCTGGATCGGAATGGTGAGGCTGCGGGCCAGGTAGACCCCGAACCAGATCGCCAGGAACACGATCACCATGGTGATCAGGAACAGGGTCAGTATGTAGCCGGTGGTGATCGGGTTCTTCATGATCTTCAGCTGCCGGAACTCGTGGTAGGTGTTGGAGATTTCCCGCATCTTGGCCACCATGGAGTAGGGGACGTAGTAGTTCACCACGATCACCCCGACCACGTCCTTCGCGTTCCAGTTGGAGCGCACCGGCACGATGCCCCGGATCAGGTCAGCCTTGCCGATGGCGTTCACCCGGGTCAGCTCCTTCCCGGCGAGCCCCACGTTGATGTCCTCGGAGGAGGGGTTGGTGAACTCGCCTGCCGGCAGCTTCGGGTTGGCCGCGCGGATCAGTTCCTCGCGCTGGGACGAGAACACCTCGACGGCGCCCAGGTTGTACTCCTTCTGTTTCTGGCGCACCAGCGCCTTCAGGGCCGGGAGGTTCTCCTCGTTCAGGAGCTTGCGCTCCTTGATGATGTCGCTTATCTGCTGGCCGTAGTAAAGGGCGTTGGCGGCGGAGGTCTTGTAGTAGGTCTGCGCCACCTCCATCGACTCGTTCAGCGAGCTCTCCACCTGCTTGTTGAACCAGTTCTGGATGCTGTTGGTGATGAACCCGGCCGAGACGAAGAAGAGGAGCATGGTGGGGACCAGCGAGAGCATGACGAAGGCAAGCACCAGCTTGGTGCGCAGCTTGGACCCGGGGACGTTCTTGCGGCGCTCCAGCAGGAGCTTGGCGATGTTCCTGAACACCAGGTAGACCAGGAGTATGATGAGCAGGATGATGACGTTGATGATGCCGAAGATGATGATGTTGCTTCCCATCGGCACCTCCGAGTTCAGGCGCGACAGGTGGATCTCGGCAAAGGTCAAAAGCAGGATGGCCAGAAGCGAGGCGCAGACGATGATCCCCTCGCGCTTTCGCTTCCTGAGTTCCGCGGGCGGCAGTTCGGAGCCCGCTGTGTCAGGCGCCGGAGCGCCCTTGTCTGGTCTGTTTGGCATCTGGTCACTCTATACGAAAGGAGGGGGGATTTCAAGGAAGCAGATTGAGATCTAGGCCGAGACTAAGGGGCGAAGCTGGCTCTGGTCGGCAAAATTAAAGGCTGACCATCGTGCGGCGGTCAGCCTTTCCTTAATCTCAATCTCAGTCTTAATCTTGATCTTAATCTGATTTCGTTACGCCTCCAGCCAGGCGAACTCGGGGAGGGCCAGGTTGAAGGGAGGGTTGAACGCCTGCGGGGTGAGTTCGACCAGGGCGAAGCAGTCGGGCCGCCTCAACAGCTCGGTGACCAGCTTGTGGTTCAGGTCGTGCCCGGACTTGGTCGCCTTGACGTGCCCGATCAGGCGGTGCCCGGAAAGGGCCAAGTCGCCCACCGAGTCGAGGATTTTGTGGCGCACGAACTCGTCCGGGAACCTGAGACCTTCCTGGTTCAGGACCCCGTCGTCGCCGATCACCACCGCGTTGTCCAGCGAGCCGCCCAGTGCCAGGCCGTGCGCCTTGAGGGCATCGACCTCGGCCAGGAAGCCGAAGGTCCGCGCCGAGGCGATCTCTTCAGCGAAGCTTTGCTGGGTGAAGGTCATGGAGCGGAACTGGCTCCTGACCGCCTGGTGCGCGAACTGCATGTCGAAGGAGATCTTGTAGTGGCGCGACGGTATGATGGAGATCCTTTTGTCACCCTCGACGACGCTGACCGGCTTCTTCACCACCAGGTACTTGCGCGCCTTGCCGCACCCCTTGGTGCCGGCCTTGACGATCCCCTCCACGAAGCAAGCGGCGCTGCCGTCCATGATCGGGACTTCGGGGCCGTTGATGTCGACGTGCGCGTTGTCGATGCCGCAGCCGTAAAGGGCGGCCATCAGGTGTTCTATGGTGGAGACGCTCGCCTGGCCGCGGCCGACCGTGGTGGAGAGCCTGGTGCTGGTCACGTTGGCGGAGCGCGCCTCGATGGAGACGGCGGGGGAAAGGTCCACCCTGTGGAAGACGATGCCGGTCCCCGATTCGGCGGGCCTCAGCGTCAGGGTGATCAGTTTCCCGGTGTGCAGGCCGATGCCGCTAAAGGCTGCTTTGTTCCTCAAGGTCTGTTGGAATATCATGGTGGTGCTCCCTGCCGATTTAGTCAGTGTACGGACTAATAAGCAAGGAGCGGGCCAAGCGGGCGGGCGGGGCGGTGATTGCTAAAAGCGTGCTGCGTCGGGTGCTTAGGTGGCCGGGCGGGTTTCGGCACGCCGTCCGGGGAGAGTGCGCCGCGCCGCGTGTGGTGCAAAAGCAACGCGAGGTGTGGCGTTTGTGCAACACTTGGGGACAGGAAGAGAGGCAGGTTGAGGTTGAGGTTGAGGTTGAGGTTGAGGTTGAGGTTGAGGTTGAGGTTGAGGTTGAGGTTGAGGTTGAGGTTGAGGTTGAGGTTGAGGTTGAG
>Ga0209125_1002332_pt1 | contig 14826 bp, 13 predicted proteins | sample BarGraIncub1131A_FD_184503 | JGI IMG/M metagenome (GOLD analysis project Ga0209125, IMG submission 184503) | Arctic peat soil microbial communities from Barrow, Alaska - Barrow Graham LP Incubations 11-31A (SPAdes) (version 2) | ecosystem: Environmental > Terrestrial > Soil > Wetlands > Peat... | reverse complement strand
ATATTCCAAAATATATCGCTAAGTTAGATGCTGCTGGAATGCAGAAGATTCTTGCTGATATAAATACACAATATGCTACTTGGCTTAAGACTCAAAAATAAGCTAAATAATTTTCTAAAAAAAAAAACACCCTAAAACTAAGGGTGTTTTTTTTTTTAGAAAAATGTTGTAACCCATTTCAATAAATTTTTCTAAACATCTATCATTTCCTATTTACTTATGATATGATAGATGTACGTACAAGATACAAAATAAATTATTTTTGAGGAGGATACTAAAAATGAGAAAGCTAAACAAAAAGCTAGCTTTAATTGTAGCTGCTGTGTTGACTACAACAACATTCCTTTCAGGCTGCAAAACTACACCAAAGGCTACTACAACAGTAGCAAAAACGCCTTATCAGTTAGACTGGTACTACGTCGGTAATGGTCCACAAGCCGATAGCCCTAAAATTGATGCCGCTGCAACTCTTCTACTAAAGGACATCAATGTTCAGCTAGTAACCCATTGCATTGATTGGGGTACTTATCAAGCAAAAATGACCACTAATCTTGCAACTGGTGAGAAAGTTGATTTATTAATGACTGCCCTTGGTTGGGGTTCCTTATTAGTCGACGATGTTAGAAAAGGAGCTATTATTGATATTACTACATTAGCTCCTAAATATGCACCAAATGCAGTAGCAGTATTAAAGGGTGGTTTCTGGGAATTAAGCAAGATTAACGGTAAAAATTATGGTTTCCCAGTTAACAAAGAAGCAGGAGCTCAGATGGGCTATGATTTCAACCAATCTTATGTTACTAAATACAAGTTAGAAGATGCTAGTAAAAATGTAAAAGCACTAGAAGATATTACTCCAATGCTTAAGACTATTAAAGCAGCAGAGCCAACAATATTTCCTGTTGAGCCTAATGTAAATATAGTCGGTTATAGTTCTATGGATGATGATCCACAAGCAAGCAATTTAGTTGTTTTACCTCATAATTCAACCGATGATAAATTTGTTGCTTCTGCTGCAAATCCTAACTTTGCACTGTTGGCTGATACAGTAAGGTCTTGGTATACTGCAGGCTATATCCAAAAGGATGCTGCTACTGTTACTGACGTTACACCTTTTAGAAAAGCTGGTAAGAACTTTGTAGCCTTTGATTCAATGAAACCAGGTAAGGATGCAGAAGTTTCAATCGCTACTGGTCAAGTTTGGAAAGAGACCGTAATAGGAACACCATTTTCCCATACAGCAGATGTAAGTGGAGTTGAAATGTCAATTACTAAATCTGCTAAAGATCCAACTAGAGTTTTAGAGTTCGTTGATAAATTATATTCTGACGTTAAGTTAATAAACTTAATTGATTATGGTATAGAAGGAACTCATTATGTTGTAAAGAGTCCTGGAATAATAGACTTTGCACCAGCTACTGCAGGTGGAACAAAGTCAGGTTATAACCCAGGAACTCCTTGGATGTTTGGAGATCAATTTAAATCCTATTTATTTACTACTGAAGATCCAAACAAATGGGCCGCTTTCAAGAAATTTAATACAGATTGTGTTAAACTTGTGGATTGTGGATTCGTTTATATGGATGATGCAGTAAAGAATGAAGAAGCTGCTTGCGTTAATGTACAAAAGGAATTTGATCCAAGTATTCAAGTTGGAGCTATTGATCCAAAAGTAAATATTCCAAAATATATCGCAAAGTTAGATGCTGCTGGAATGCAGAAGATTCTTACCGATGTAAATGCTCAATATGTTACTTGGAAAGCAACTCAAAAGAAATAATTTTTAACTCTTAGAAAGCACCGGTATCCGGTGCTTTCTATTTTTATATAACTCATAATTACTTTTAAAGTTATTTTGATAAGGCTTTATGACTTTCCTTAAGTTGCTCTCTTATTGGAAGCTTTTGAGGGCATCTGCTTTCGCAAACTCCACAGCTAATACAAGCCTCTGCAGTTTTCCCCTTAACCCATTCACTCTTTCCAATTTCATTATATCCTTTTTGTGCAAAATCTTTTAAGCCATATACCTTATAATAGTTCATCATTTGAAATATTTGTGGGATATTTACCTCTTTAGGACATGGCATACAATAAGCACATCCTGTACAATATAGTTCTGCTAATCTCTTATTCTCTTCCATTATCCTATTTATTGCTTCTAGCTCTACTGGACTTAATATATTAGAATTTGAAGCTGTAGCTGCATTCTCTTTCACCATATCCATACTACCCATCCCAGATAGGGCACAATCAATATTGGGATTAGTCATAACAAATCTCAAGGCCATCTCTGAGTTGCTTCTTGCAGCAATACCCGCCTTATCAGCTATTTCTTTTGGAAGACCTGAAACTCTTCCTCCCCCTAAAGGACCCATTACAGCTGTACCAAGTCCTTTTGACTTTGCATAAGCTATAGCTTCCTCATTACTTCTATCAATAATATTGTATTGGCATAAAACAGATTCGAAAACTCCTAAATCGATAAGCTTTATCATATTTTCAGGTTTATCATGAAAGGAAAAGGATATATGTTTTATCTTACCTTCTTCCTTTGCTTTTATAGCTTCTGTAAGATAGCCATAATTCTTTTCTAATTCATTAAAGCTATCAAACCCTATACCATGGAAGTGATAAAAGTCTATGTAATCTACATCTAGCTTCCTTAGCTGATCCTCTAAAATTCTAGTTGTATCCCCATGCTTCTTTATCATATGTCCTGGACTCTTTGTAGAAACATATACTTTGTCCCTTATACCCTTTAAGGCTTCTCCAAGAACTACTTCGCTTTGCCCCTCACAATAGAAGTATGCTGAATCAAAGTAATTAACACCAAGCTCATATGCGCTATGAACCATTTCAATAGTTTTTTCCTTGTCTACTACATCTTTATCTCCAATCTTTATCATTGGGAACCTCATACATCCAAACCCTAACTGGGATATACTAATACCTGTATTTCCAAACTTATTATATTTCAATTCTTTCAATCCTCCTAAATAATTTTAATCTATATAACTATTTTAACCTATTTTACTTACAACATCTTCACCTATTTATTCGAAATTTACAACTATTTAGACTTAATAAATAAAAAACATAAAAAATAATTTTATTTTTTCCACAACATTCCACTTTATAATTCTCTAAAATTAGTTTAAAAATTAATAAATTACAGAAGATATATAATACTATAAAACTTTGAAATTAGGTGAAAATATGAAAAATGCATTTTTAAAAAAAATATTAACTCCTATAAGCTATAAAAATATACCAAATGTTAAGGAGTTTTATATACCTGAAGTTAATGAAAATGCTGAAAAATCTAAAGAAAACCTAGAAAAAGAGATATCTGTTAGTGGAAGTATTAACGACAACCTTAACTTTATTAAAACTGCCTTTAATTTTGAAAATAACAAAGATATTATTATTCGTGAATTTAAATTGCAAAACAAAAAAGATGCCTTTATAGCTTATCTTGATGGTATGGTAGACAGAAATATCATCAATAATTTCATTTTAAGACCACTCATGAATGATCCCTCAAGCTTAAATACTGAAGACAGTATTTTTGAAAGAGTAATAGAAACAAATCAAGCTAAAAAGCTTACGATTCAAAAAGATGTAATATATGGAATCCTTACTGGAGATACAGCTGTATATTTAGATGGTAAAGATTACTATGTACTTTGCGAAACAAAGGGCTTCGAAAAAAGAGCGGTAGATAAGCCCCATAATGAGGCTGTAATAAAAGGTTCCCAGGAAGCCTTTAGTGAAAATCTTCGTACAAATATTACCCTAATAAGAAAAATAATAAAAAATAATAACCTAACAACAGAATTTTTAGAGATAGGAGATGAAAACAGAAATTTATGTGCCATAACCTATTTAAAGGGTATCATAAACCCGGCTATAGTAGATGAAGTTAAAAGAAGAATAAATGGAATCAAAACAGATTTTATAAATGGTAGTGGGATGTTGGAGCAATTCATTGAAGATTCTCCTATGTCAATAATTCCTACAGTTTTATCAACTGAAAGACCCGATGTAGTTGCCTCCCATATAGTAGAGGGTAAAATATCTATAATAGCAGAGGGAACTCCCTTTGCTATTATAGTTCCTATAACTATTTCTGCTCTACTCGTTTCACCTGAGGATTCAGCTCTTCGATGGCAGTATGGTACCTTACTTAGGATAATCCGAATTATTGCACTTTTCCTAGCAACACTACTTCCTGGTATATATATAGCTATAACCACCTATCATCAGGAAATGATACCTACAGAGTTACTCCTTGCTATTGCTATTGCTAGAGAGAACGTTCCCTTTCCTACAATAGTTGAGATTCTCCTTATGGAGTTCTCTTTTGAGTTAATAAGGGAAGCCGGGGTAAGAATTCCAGGTATGCTAGGAACCACAATAGGGATCATCGGGGTCTTAGTTGTTGGTCAAGCGTCTGTTCAAGCGGATCTAGTAAGTCCTGTATTAATTGTTATTATAGCAACTACAGGTCTGGCTAATTATACTATTCCTGACTTCTCCTTTTCTACCGGGATACGTATCATAAGATTATTTTTTATTATTCTTGGAGCTTTTCTTGGCTTTTATGGGATTTCTATTGGTATTGTGATTTTATTGTCCTTTTTAGTAGATATGAAATCCTTTGGAGTTCCTTTTCTATCAATATCAATTCCTAAAACAAGAAAAAGCTTTAATAAATTTATAAAATATCCCATATGGAAGCAAGAACTTAGGCCAGATGAAGTAAATCCACTTAAGCTAAGAAGACAGCCTAAGGTATCTCGAAGGTGGATCCAGGAAAATCCAAAGTCTAGCTACGATAGGAAGGATGAAGATGAATAATGAAGGGAAATTCGGTTTAATTGAAACCATTAGTATCGTTACAATTGTAATAGTCTCAAAAATTTTATTTACCAGTGAATCTGTGGTAGTAGACTTTGTTGGAACAGCAGCCTGGTATATGACTCTACTATCTTGCTTTACCAGCATTATATTTTTCTTAATACTTTATATATTAATGAAACGTTTTCCTGGGAAAAATCTTATAGAAATATTTCAGTTGGTAACTGGAAAGATAGTGGGAAAATTATTAGGCTTTTTATTTGCTTTATATTTTTTATATTATGCAGGTTCAAATTTAAGAGAATTTATAGAGATGATAAAGGCTTATAGTTATCCTTATACGGCTACAAGCTTATTTTTAGTAACCTTTATAATTGTAACTTTATTACTCTCCTATAAAGGTCTAGAAAATATAGCTCGTATATCTTATATCACCCTAATTATTTTTATTATTGGTATTTCAACAATACTATTATTGGCCCTACCAAATGCAAATTTTTTATATCTAAGGCCTTATTTAGGCTATGGAGTGAAAAGCACCTTATACTATGGTTTATTAAGAAGTTCATCCTATGATGAAATAATAATTTTAGCGCTTATAATAAAGTCCGTACATGGTCTTAAAAATTTTAAGATAGCGGGACTCATATCCCTTGGTATAGCTGGGCTAGTCTCTTCTATATCTTTAGTCATATACCTTGCTATATTTCAACATGATATGGGAGCAGAAAATCTTTCTGGTATGTTTCAAATATCAAGGACAATTTATTTCAATATATACTTTCAACGCTTAGAATCAATATTCCTATTTACTTGGGTTATAACCTCTTTAGTTACAGTGTCAATTGGTTTTTATGTATCTATAAGCACCTATTGTAAAACCTTTAATATAGCTGATCACAGACCTCTTTTGTTACCCTTTTCTTTTCTTATGTATATAATTGCTCTTAAGCCAAAGGATATTAGTGAGATAATATATACCAATATGGCTATTGTCAGAGAATATAGTGGTATGCTACTTTACCTTGTACCTACCTTAGTGTTAATAATTGCTTTTATAACCAATAAGAGAGGTGTTGTAAATAATGAAGAGAAAGCTTAGCTTACTTATTATTTTATTAATTCTTTTCAGCTTATTTAGCGGCTGTAAGGATTCCACTGAAATTGATGAAAATGTATATACAATTGTAATTGGCCTAGATAAGGGAAGCAATGATAATATAGTTTTAACCATTCAATACCCTCAATTCAAATCTAGCAGTAAAGTAACCTCTGGATCATCCTCTAATACAAGTGTAGACTCCATTGAAACCTCATCTATACTTTCAGGTATAGATGAGTTTAATATGGCTATCTCAAGAAATGTCTCCCTTAAACATACTAAGCTTATTGTATTTTCAGAAGAGCTTGCTAGGGAAGGTATCGGTAAATATTTAGCTCCCTTAGCTAGATTTAGAGAAGCGAGAAGATCTATGTTTGTTGCAGTTTCTAATGGAAAAGCAGTAGACTTTATCAATGAAAACAGATCAAGTATAAGTGAAAATATAACAAAATCTGTAGAGCTTATGCTGTCACAAGCTAAGGGAACTAGCTATTTCCCTTTCATAATTTTTCATACGTTTTATAAAAATATGCTATCTCCTTATGGTGAGACTATTGCAATGTACATCGGCGTAAATAACCTTAGCGGTCTAGCTATAGGCAAAGCTGATATCCCGCATTCTGCTTTGGAAACTGATATAAAACCTGGCGAGCTTCCAAGGACAGGAGGTGTGAAAAGAGAATATGTTGGTACTGCAGTTTTTAGGGGCGACAAGATGGTAGGCTACTTAAATCCCTATGAAACAAGATATATGTCAATGATCACCGGTTCCTTTGAAAAAGCACTCCTAACAATTGTTGATAAAAAATCTCCAGGGGATGTTATCCCTTTGGATGTTAGGTTGGGAAGAAAACCAAAAATAAGCGGTTTCTTTAATAAAGGAACTCCTATAATCAATATTAAATTGAATATGGAAGCAGATATTGGAGCTATTCAAAGTAGAATAAATTACGAGGATCCTGGCATGATAGAGGATTTAAACAACCAAATAAAAACTTACTTAGAGACTGAAATCAAAAAAATGCTTACAAAAACTCAAGAGGAGTTTAAATCAGATGTTTTTGAATTTGGAACAATATTTGCTGCCTACTTTGGAACCATACAGGAGTTTGAGGGCTATGATTGGCTAAAGCATTACCCTGATGCAAAAATAAATTTAGATTTAACAGTAAGCATAAGAAGAACTGGCTTAATAATACATTCATTTCCAGTTCTGGGAACACCTAAAACTAAATAACAGGAGGAGTGCTATGACATTTTTAATTATCCTTATTATTTCCTGTTGTTACTATACCTTAACCTATGGCTTAAGCCTATGGAAGAATGGTAATAATAAGGAAGGTAGTATATTTACTATATTAATCGCCTTTTTAGGTACTGTGATACCTATCTATTATATCTTTTTAATTAGTTGATATTATGTTCTTATTGCTTTTAAGCTTATGGACAGTTATTATTATATCATAATCAATCTTAACTAAGGAGATGAACTATATGTTAAACAAGATAATAACAAGTTTAATTAATGATCAAATAAACAAGGAATTTTATTCCTCCTATTTCTACCTAGATATATACAGCTTTTTTTCCTCAAAAAATCTTAATGGCTTTGCAAATTGGTTTTTCGTTCAAACCCAAGAGGAGAAGGATCATGCATTACTATTTATGAAATATTTACTTAATAATTCAGAGGAAGTCACACTTCGGGATATTAAAGCCGTGAACATGAAATTTACAACCTTTGATACACCACTAGAGGCCACCTTAGAGCATGAAAGAGTGGTTACTGAGTCAATAAATAATATATATGCAGAAGCAATTTCTATAAAAGATTTTAGATCAATGCAGTTTTTGGATTGGTTCATAAAAGAACAGGGTGAAGAAGAAAAAAATTCTGAGGACGTAATAAAAAGATATGAATTATTTGGAAATGACTCCAAAGGTTTATACTTATTAGATGCAGAGCTAGCTCTAAGAGTATATGCACCTCCGACTTTAATTATCTAATCCCCTAGCATACGTTTATAATGTATATAATGGGATAAAGCTGGAAACATATATTTCCAGCTTTACTTATAATTCACTTTAATATCAACTTTATCCAATATCGAACCATCCTTCATACTTACAGAATATATTTCAAATACACCACTTTTCCCATTGATTTTACTTCTATCCACAGGTATATCAAAAGTGAAATCTCCAAACTGATCTACATCCTTAGCATTTGTCATAACATTAGTTTCAATAATAACCTTATTGTTAATATCTAAAAGTCTTCCAGCTATAGTATTCTCAAATACTCTAGCCTTTCCAGTAATATGAATTTTATCTTTTACATCTATTTCCTTAACATCAACTTGAATATTAATTTCACTGATATTATTATCAAACTCATCTAAGGTGGTTCCATCTAGGGCCTGTATTTTTATATGACCAGAGTAGTTAACTTTTGCATAGCTTATGGACTTAGTCTTACCTGTTAATGCCATCCGCTGTTTTCCATCCACTATTATCCTACATAGGACTGTTTCATAATCTATAGGGGCTAAATTAGTTGTAGATTTCTGATCCTCTGTTTTTGCTACCTTCCCATCCCCTATAGGTGTTTGTATGGATTTGTCCGGAGTTTTAATTTTGTCTAAATTATTCTTAGTTATGAAATAGGATGTGAAAAGTACTATTGTAACCGCTATAACAATAGAACCAGTGATAATCAATCTCTTTTTATAGTTATGCACCAAGTTCATCACTTCCTACTTTTAGTATTTTTGCTCTAACCCATAAGTAATTTTCTTATATTGTATTCTTTGCTAATAATTATTGCAACAATTATTTAATATACCTAGTTAAACCTTACTTAATGCCTTCAAGATGCCATATATTATAGCTTGTGGTCTTGGTGGACATCCAGGAATAAATACATCCACTGGAATTACAGAAGCAATACCGTTCCCTGCTGCGTAAGCCTCCCTAAATATTCCTCCACTTATGGCACAGGCACCAACTGCTACCACAAGCTTAGGATCAGGAGTTGCATTATAGGTTTTTAAAAGGGCTAGCTCCATATTTTTAGTAAGAGTACCAGTTACAAGAAGCATATCTGCATGTCTTGGCGATGCAACGAAATGTATACCCAGTCTTTCTATATCATTAAAAGGATTACTTAAGGAATTTATTTCATAATCACAACCATTGCAGGACCCTGCATCAACCTCTCTTATATTAAGACTCCTACCAAAGAGCTTAGCTATTTTTTTCTTAACATCCCCACATACTATTTCATACTCCTCTTCTGTTATGTCCTTGTCTTCAAGGATGATGGTATCTCCCCTTAAGGCATTTTTATCTCTTACAGCGAGTTCAAAGGAAGTATCCATTTTTATTGCTCCTTCTGGGCATATTTCTTCACATAAGGAGCAAAAAACACACTCACCTAGGTCAATATAAGGTATATTTAAAGCCTTATCCCTATATATAGCTTTAGAGGGACATCTCAAGCTGCACTCTGTGCAGCAGGTGCATTTATCCTTATCTATAACTGGCTTTCCTATGAACAAACTAGAATTAACCGGTTTTTTAGGATAATCTTGTGTTACCCTTGGATACTTTATTAATTTTTTAATAGTCTTAAACATAACAACCTCCTATAGATCATTCCCAGCATAGGATAAATTAAAGCTCTTATTTATAAGTGGAAAATCTGGCACTATATTTCCATTAACTGCATAGCATAAACAAGGCCAATTACAAAAGGATGGTGTCCTTATCTTATATCTAAAGATAGTATTATTTTCTCCAGTCATAACATAGTGAATATTTTCCCCTCGTGGAGCCTCTGTAATACCAAAGGCCTCCTTGTAAGGTTCAAACTTATCTATGGATTCTGCTAGTTTTCCCTCTGGCATTACTTCTATAGATTTTAAACATAATGCTATAGATTCATAACATTCCTCTAGTTTTACATTCATCCTGCAATTAACATCACCATTATTATGCTCTGGCACATTAAATTCAAGTTTATTATAGGAGGAGTAAGGTAAATTCTTTCTCACATCATAGCGGATTCCAGAGGCACGTCCACTTGGACCAACTGCATTTAAATCTTTTGCTGTTTCTCTACTTAATAGACCTGTGTTTTCTACCCTATCTATAAACATACTATTTGATCTGATAATTTCCTCAGTATCATAAATTTCCTTTTTTATACTTGAAAGCTTATCTATAAGACTTTTTTCCTTACCTAAAATATAGTCTTTTCTTACCCCACCTAACTTATTCACGCTTCTTAAGTATCTTCTGCCACACAGCTCGTCAGCTATGTTAAAGGCTAAGCCTCTTAGCATATTAAATTGATAGGAAGCAAACCCATAACCCACATCTAAGCATATTCCTGTTAAATCTCCTAAGTGGCTGATTAATCTTTCAACCTCTGAAAATACAATCCTTGTATACTCCCCTCTAGGTGGAATATCAACCCCTGCTATCTTTTCCAGTGCAAGACAGTATGCTAAAGAATTCGTATAGCTTTCATCGCCAGATATTCTCTCTGAGATAAATAAACACCTTTCTATAGTTTCTCCTTGGCAGAGTTTTTCGATTCCCTTATGAGTATAATATAGGGTTGCTTCTAAATTAATGATTGGTTCCCCAACCACACTAAATCTAAAATATCCTGGCTCTATTATTCCAGCATGCACAGGTCCTACAGAAATCTCATAAACTCCTTCTCCGCTGACCTTTTTAAAAGTTCTTTTATCTTTTATAAGCTTTGGTTTATAGCTTTTATCAAAATCCCTTCTAAGTGGAAAATTTCCAGTAGGCCAATTACCATGAAATAGTAAGCCTCTAAGATCTGGATGTCCAATGGGAACAATTCCAAACATATCATTAATTTCTCTTTCATAAAGAGTGGCAGCTGGTACCCTCTTACTAATGGATGTAAAGCTCATATCCTCTTCATAAATATTTGTTCTTAGAATTAGAAGTTTCTCCTCCTCCTTTACTCTAAACACATAGTATATTACGTAATTTTTAGATAATATTCTTTCATCATTTGCAAACATGAAGATCAAAGGAAAATCTTCAGAGCTTAAAAAATATGAAAGAGCCTCTATATTACTTTTATCAACTTCTATATAAATCTCATGAGTCATAGATTGTTAGCCTCCTATAATTATTTTCTCTGCACTTAGAAGCAAGCCTTTCACTTGAAGAGGCATGTAAATTCCAGTAATTAGTATAAATATTAACATACATACCATTACTATCTCTCCAGGTATATTTATATCACCCGGGATTAAATGCTCAGGACTTGTCCCATAAAACATTTTAAACAAAGTCATTGCTATACCCACAAAGATAATTGATATAAAGCCAATAACTACTCCACCTAGTATGAAGTTATGATTATTAAATATTGATAATATCACATTAAATTCACTAGCAAATACACTAAAGGGAGGCGTCCCTGCAATAGCAAAAATACCAGCAAAGAAAACAAAGCCTGACACAGGAAGAATCTTTAGTAAGTTTTTAATTTTACCTATATCTTTAGTTTCATATTTTTGTAATATATTACCTGATGAAAAAAACAACATTGCCTTAGTGGCGGAATGATTTATCATATGAAATAGAGCAGCAAATATGGAAGCAGGAGTAAATAGGCCTATTGCTATAGCTATTATTCCCATATGCTCAATACTAGAATATGCCAGCAACCTTTTATAGTCCTTTTGAGTTATTATAAAAATAGCTGAAGTACCTATTGAAAGTACTCCTAAGGATATTAATAGCCTACCAGTAAATATACTTTCTCCAAGGCCCTTATTAACTATAGAAACCATCCTTATGATGCCATACATAGCACTATTTAATAAAACTCCTGATAAAAGAGCACTTATAGGTGATGGAGCCTGACTATGAGCATCTGGAAGCCAGGTATGCATTGGAGCAAGCCCTGCCTTTGTGCCAAAACCTACTAATAGAAATATAAAAGCTAGCTTTAGAATTGATGGTTTTAAAGCAGTAGCATTTTCATATAGATTTGTCCACTGTAGAAAGTTCGCCTCTTTCAATACTCCTATGGAGGACAGTTGAAGAAGTATAATTCCAAGAAAGGCCACTCCAATACCAACAGAGCAAATAATAACATATTTCCAGGTTCCTTCTATAGCTTCCTTATCATTATAAAATCCAACAAGAAAAGCAGAAGCTAAGGTGGTAGCCTCAATAGCTATCCACATAATCCCCATATTATTTACTGTAAGTGCAAGAACCATAGTATATATAAAGGTGTCCATCAAGATATAATATAACTTAAGTCTTTTAATATCTATTTTTCCATGGAGTAGCTCCAGGTTTAAGTAGTTAATACTATATATTGCTGATAATAATCCTATAACTACAACTATGTCTAAAGCTATAATGCTTACAGAATCTATATATAAAAGTCCTTGGAGGTTTTTATAAGAAACCTTCCCCTGTAGCATAACAGTTCTTGTAATAAAAATTGCTGCAATTAAAAGAATTGAAGCCTTAGCTACGCTTATTATAGGAAATAATTTCTTATCTTTCACGGCTGTTAATAGTAATATCCCAATAATAGGCACTATCCATAATATATATCCCATCTGTTTAACCCCTTAAGTTCTTAAGCTTATTTGTATCAATTGAATCAAATTTTTCATTTATTTTAAATGAAATAATGCCCATAATCATAACCGCAGTTATAAGATCTATAAATATACCAATGTCAATTATGAGTGGCATACCCTTTGTTGAAAATAGAGCTGTAACAAAAAGACCATTCTCTATAACTAAGAACCCAACTATCTGACCTATAGCCTTCTTCCTGCTTATCATGAAAAACATTCCTATAAGAACTATAGAAATTGAATTTACCATCTGAACATTGCTCTCTCCAGTATTAATTCCTTCTACTGTGGAAAGGGTAAAATATGAGAATACAACAAGCAAACAACAAATTAGAATAAGTATAGGAATATTTAAAAAGAAATCCTTCGCTACCCTATATTCAACCTTACCATAAGTCCTATGAAGAAGCCTGGGAATGTATATAACCTTAAAAGCAATTATTAAAACACAAACTAAAAGTATATCAAAATGCCCCGTAGTCTTTAAGCTTTTTGCTCCTTCAATGCCAACAGCAATTGCAATAAAAATAGATTGTACTCTAATTGTAGCGATATAAGATTTAATTCTTTTATTTGCCATAAGAACAAAGGCAGAAAATAATATAAGTAAAGATAAAGCTGCAAGATAATTTTCCATTGTTACCTCCCTAAAACAAAGAATTGAAGAAACCCTAAAAATGATAATATAAAAGATAACGCTGCCAAATTAGGTATACTGAAAAGACTAAGCTTCACTGTACTGACCTCTCCAATAGCAATAAGTGTAGAAACTGCAATAACCTTTATTGCGTAAATAAGTATAGAGATGAAAATTGATGCAATACCAAAATTACCGATCAGCTGATCTGTAGGCAAGAAAATATTTACAATCAAGGTTATATAAATCAGCTGTTTAATAGCCGCTCCAAGCTCCATTAAAGCAAGATGCCTTCCAGAATACTCAAGTAGCATAGCCTCATGAACCATTGTAAGCTCAAGATGGGTAGAGGGATCATCCACGGGAATTCTTGAAGTTTCTGATATTATAATAATTAACATAGCTAGAAATATCATAATAAACATGGGATGAAGTAAGGGAATGCCTATTTTCTTAGCTTCTAGCATTATATTATATATGGATGTAGATTTTGCATAGAGCCCTAGAGTAAAAAAGGATACAAATATTGCAGGCTCGATTAGAACCGAGATCATAACCTCTCTACTGCTACCCATACCTCCAAAGGTGCTTCCTGCATCCAGACCAGCCAGTACCATAAAGAATCTTCCTAATGCTAATATAGATATTAACATAATAAAATCCCCAGGAAAGCTATTTGGTTTTACAAGAGTAGTTATAGGAACTAAAAATCCTGCGATAATGGAAGTGGAAACAAAAATGTAAGGGGTAACTTTAAATATCCAAGAGGTAACTTCAGAAACTACCGAGTTCTTTCTAAATAGTTTATACAAATCGTAATACATCTGAAGTATTGGGGCTCCCTTCCTTTTCTGAGTGAAGGCCTTTAGCTTTTTGATAATTCCATTTACTAAGGGTGAAAGTAAAATAATAGATGCAAGCTGTACTAAATAATATATAATATTTTTCACATTTACTCCCCCTTATGAAAGTCTGTTATAAAGCATTAGAATCAAAACAGTAATAAATATATATAAAAGGTAAAGATGGATACTCCCTGTTTGTACTGAAAATTTTATTTTTCTTGAAAGTGTTTTTACAAACCTTAAAATTGGATCATATATATACTTTTCAAATATATATTCTTCCTTTATCTCATATTCCATACTTTGAGGGTTATATTTGTCTCCTTCTACTTTAAGTTCTCTAGAGGGTCTAAATAGTATTTTGAATACTATTTTTATTGGTTTTGAAAAACCTGCCGCGCTATATTCCATCCTAGAATTTAATGCATCAAAGCCACAATCCCAGGTTCCATTCTTCCTCTCTATATATCTCCCGCCTATTATCCTTATTATTATGAGACACATGGAAATAACTAGAATAATTGATATTAAAATTGTTAAAGGAGCTATGCTGCTAGAGGCTACCTTTATTGGATAGAAGATAATAAGATTCCCTTTAAGCTTTCCAATAAGTGATTGTCCATTTAAGCTGACTGTAACTTTATCAATAACCTTCAATAATAACATAGGGAAAAGTCCGATAAAAAGACATAGGGAAGCTAATATCCCAGTACCTATGCTCATAAG
>Ga0209125_1002331_pt1 | contig 14829 bp, 11 predicted proteins | sample BarGraIncub1131A_FD_184503 | JGI IMG/M metagenome (GOLD analysis project Ga0209125, IMG submission 184503) | Arctic peat soil microbial communities from Barrow, Alaska - Barrow Graham LP Incubations 11-31A (SPAdes) (version 2) | ecosystem: Environmental > Terrestrial > Soil > Wetlands > Peat... | reverse complement strand
GGGAAGCGCCTGGATGGCGCGCAGAGGATCGCCCGCCGTGCCGGGAACCGAGGCGAGCTCCTTGCCGGTGATGACCGTTTTGGCGGTCCTGTCCAGGTTTCTCTCGGCCTGCACCACCACCTCGTTCATGGAGTAGACCGGCTCCAGGTAGATTTTCAGTGCCGCGCTTGCGGCGCCCTGCCCTGCGGTGGCCTTGAGCGGTGCTGACTTGACATAGCCCACGGCAGCGACAACGAGCGGATACTCTCCGGGTGCGGCGACCTCAAGGGAGAAGCTGCCGTCCGACCCGGTGGTCGCCGTAGCCGCGTCGTTTCCAGCAATAAAGACGGTCACACCGTCCAGCGGGCGCCTGGTCCCTTTTTCGTACACCTTGCCGTGCAGCGTGAGAGTGGCATCGGCGGCATGGGCGGCAACGACGGTCGTCAGGAGCATCAGGGCGGAAAGGAACAGACGTGTGGAAAATGGCATTCAGGTCTCCCGGCGATTTTTCTGCTTCTTTTTCAGATGGCGTCTGGTAACTGCAAATCCCGGCTCGCGCCCCTTGAGAAGGGGTGACGAAATGCCTCCTGCCTTGAAAAAGGGGATTGAGCGGAATCTGCTTGAAAGTGTCGAGGGAGTATCTACCTCAGTTTGAACGAGTAAGGGATCTGTATAACGGTCGGCACCGCTTTTTCCCCCATATATCCCGGATGAAAAGTGCTCCGGCGCACGGCATCGATCACCGCCTTATCGAAAAGCCTGCCGCCGCTTTTCTTGATGGTCACGTCATCCACCGCGCCGCGCTCGTCGAGGTAGATCTCAACCTGCACCCGCGCCTCGTTGCCGGTCATCCGCTCCGTGTTGGGATAAACCGGCTCGGCCCGCGACCGCAGTGACGGAATCTTGGTCAACCTGTAGAACGCCTGATAGCTCCCCTTGCCAGGTTTGAGCGACAACGGCTGGGAAGCGGCTGCTCCGGGCCGGGACGACGGCGTCAGGTTCCCCACGGCCGGCGCCCCCTCCTTTCCCTTTGCCCCATCCCCCGGCGCCGCGGCGCTGCGGGGCTTAAGCGACATACCTGCGGCGGGCGCCTCGCTCTGCAGTTGCGGCGCGGGGGCGATCCTTTGCGCAACCTGCGCAGGCGTCGATTCCGGAGCTTCCCTCTTCAGGACCGGAGCCGTCATTTCCAGAGGCCTGGGCGCGGCTTCGGACCGGGCTGCCGCGGGAGCGGGCTGGACGTCGCGGGGGGTGGCAGGCAACTGCACCAACTCCACCGGTAGATACTCCATGGCCACGCTGGGTTGAGCCTTCGACTGCATCGCGGCGGTCACTCCGAACGCAGCTAAATGCAAGAGGAACGAAACCGCCAGCAATGCCTTGATATTTAAGTTTTTTCCCGTTATTTCCGTCACCCCGCTTCGCCACCCAAAGTTGGAGCTTTCAACCAGAATTCATCAGTAGGCCGCTACCTGCATCGGTTCCGAAAGCCTGACCATGATATTGCACACTTTGGATTTTTCGCTTGTTTCATCGCCATAGCTATTCCTTTTGGAATATGGTGCGGGCATAAAGCGTAGCCGCTTGCCCGCAACCGCCTGGCGTAGGTGCCCGAAATCACTATACTGGTCGGCCTTCATTCGAATTGGGTAGACCACTGCTGCTTCGCGCATCAGACTTCGCTTTCGCACCTAAAATCACCGCTACGAAACCTTCCAGGAATCGCCGGTACCACGATTTCTCTGAGGTTTCCTTGGCAGCGTTTACCTGTATCGGTCTCGGGGGAGGGGCGATTATTGATTCCTGCACGGAAACAGACGAAACCTTTGCCTGTCGTGTTTTTACATCGAGCAACGTTCCAAGGTCTTGGGCGTGGCACAGAGGAGTTGCTGTGCAGATGAGCAGTACGCTCAACATGATCGACAACTTATTTCTCTTTCCAATCATCATTTCCCCCTTATCGAGCGATCGTAACCTTATCGCCATGCCAGCTTGCCGCCGTTCAAAACTCCGGCGAGAGCCGGTTCAGCGACTGCGTCTTTATCTTGCAAGGGAACGCCGAGCAGTTTATGCAGGGTGCCCAGGTAGGAGTGCAGGGCGGCCTGTCCTGCTTCTGTCAGCAGGTAGAGGGTCTGCTGCCGGCTGCCGCTCGTGTCCTTGCGGGAAATAACATACTCCGCGACAATCAGCTTTTTCAGGTGCGATTCAAGGTTTCCGTCGGACATTTGCAACACCCGTTTAAGTTCCATGAATGTCGACTCGCTCCGCCCGACGAGATAGGCAACGATCTGCGTCCGCACCGGTTGGTGCAGGACGGCATCAAGTGAGCACATGGCCGCAGGAATATTTTCGTTCATTGGCATATCCTCTACTCCTTATTTCTCAATGGAAATCGTAAAACCTGTATATGATACTGCCGGCCCATCCGAATGGGATAATTCCGGCATCAACTTTTGCCCTTTCCCCCCGACGATCAAATTACGCTTGTAATAAAGCCATTCACCGCCGGCAACACGGAAATACCCGGAAAGTTTCCCGTTTTCCATGCTGATTTCCAATGGTCGTGACAGCGTGAGGGGCATGGTGGTCTCTTCATTCTGAAAGATGTTTCCCTTGATAGCCACTTTGACCGGGACTCTGGTACCTGCCGGCAATTCTACAATCCCAGATTTATCGGAAGCCTTTTCCAGCTTAAAGGCTTGCAATGAAACCACGGGGAGGTTGTAGATCGTTGCTGGGGCATGGTTTCTGAAGAACTGCTGCGCCGCCAGCGGCGGGGTAAGAACGAGGAGTAGCCAGAGGAGGGACTGGACTACTCTTCGAAAAGACCTTCTGGCCCGGCCGCCATCCAGCAGAAAGCTCAAGGCGGGCAAACCGAGTCCGAACACCGATGCAGCCAACCATTTGGAAAACTCATAGGGAACATTGAGCGCCAGCGGAACAATACCAAGGGAAAGAATTAGTAAGCCAGCCCATTCCAGCATCTGCTCGGAAAAAAGGCCATGCACGAACAGCCCAAGGCCGAGCACGAACAACCATGCTCCGTAGACCATGTAGAAACCGCCAAAGTAGCTGCTTCCAAAGGTGAACAGAACCCCCATCGCCAGGGAAAGCCACCAGACTTTGGTTATTTGAGCATGAACGAAAGGGAAAGTTTCCCCTTTAGCATGTCTTCGGTGCCGGGAGTAAAAGGAATCCACCAAGGCGACGCCCGACAGGACGATGCTGAGAAATATGGGCACCGCCGTCTGACTGCGCTCCACATTGGAAAATAGTATATCGGTTACAATGCAGAGGATTCCCCCCGTCACCCCCCACAGAATCAGGCTGAACCGCTCCATCCGGATACAGCGGTGCCCCGAGGACATCATTGCGAATATAGTTTCAACCTGTGCCTGATTTGTCTTAACTTCGTCCGCCATGAAATTGCCTTTATCAACGAAAGATACTCTGCGATGCAGAGCTTATAACTCTGGATTGCAGAGCTTGTCAATATCTTTATACGAGAAGCGGCGGTGACAAGCGGACACAACAGCGTCCAAGTCTTTTGTGAGCGTGATCATTTTTATATTGCGTACTGGTCACCCGATCGTTATAGTGAGCACGTTCATATTACTGGAGATAAGTTGATGCGTATCAGCGTACAAGCCAAGCAGGAAACCAGGATCCGCATCCTGGAAAAGGCCGCGGAGCTTTTCATCGGCAAGGGGTTTGAGGACAGCACCACCCGGGACATCGCCCTGGCTGCGGGTTTGGCCGCCGGGACCATGTTCAACTATTTCCCGAGCAAGGAAACCATGGCGATGACCATGGTCACCGAGGCGTTGCGCCTGGGGAGGGAGGATTCTCAACGCCGGAAAACTGGAGAGGAGGACCTGACCGAGGAACTGTTTTTGTTCATCGCCTCCGGCTTGCGGCGACTGCAGCCGTTTCGCCCGTTTCTCGGCCCGGTCCTGGAGCGCTCCCTGAGTCCTTTTCCACGAAAGGCCGTCTGCCAGGAAGGAGAAGCGGCCCGGTCGGGACATCTTGACGCGGTGCAGGAGATCATCGGCCGACACGGCTTTGCCAGGGCCCCCGATTATGTCGCCATGACCATGTACTGGTCCCTCTATCTCGGCATCCTCGCTTTTTGGACCAACGATCCCTCCCCCAACCAGGAAGACAGCCGCGCGCTGATCGATTATTCCCTGCACTTCTTCGTGCAGGTGATTTCAGGCGACAAAGCGGAAACAGGAGAAGCGCATGCACGCTGAGGAAGGGAAACCGACAGAACCGCTCCAGATGGAAATGCTGGTCGACGCGCTCCCCAAGGAGAGCGCCACCGATCCGACCGGTCTGCGCCTGGCGCGGCTGATCACCGACATCTCCGACAAAAGGATGCCGACCAACTCTTTCTCCAGGATCTGGACCTTGGGTTCTCTCCAGGCCAAGGTCGCTCTCGGATATTTCGCCTATTGGCTGAGCAGCCGTTTTGCCGATGCGGATGAAAGGCAGCGCCTCAAGAGCGAGGCCCACCTGGCCGCCGCGCTGAAACTCTTCGGCACCATGGGTTACCTGCGCGGCGCGGTGATGAAGGTCGGCCAGATGCTGGCCAACCTTCCCGAGGTGGTGCCGGAAGAGTTCGCGCAGGTGCTCTCCGCGCTGCACTTCGAAGCCCCCCCGATGCACTACGCCATGGTGCGCGAGGTCTTTCTGGACGAGTTCGGACGCGAGCCCGAGGAGGTGTTCGCCAGCTTCGACCGGCAGGCCTTTGCCGCCGCTTCCCTGGGGCAGGTGCACCGCGCACGGCTGCATTCCGGGGAGGAGGTGGCGGTGAAGATCCAGTATCCCGGTATCGCACGCACCATCAAGGCCGACCTGCGCAATCTCCGGGTTCTGCTCCAGCCGCTCTGCCTGACCAGGGACTGGCAGGATACGCTCAACAAGCTGGCCGAAATCGAGCGCATGCTGCTCATGGAGACCGACTATGAACAGGAAGCCCGCTTCGGCAGGGATGCCCGGCTCGTTTTCAGCGAGGCGGACCGCATCGCGGTGCCGCTGGTCTACGAAGAGTTTTCCAGCAAACGGGTGCTGACCACCGAGTACCTGCGGGGTTGTCATCTGGATGAGTTTATTGCCTCTGAGCCGAGCCAGGAAAAGAAGGATCGCTTCACCCATCTGCTGACGGTGGCAACTTTCCGGCTCTTTTACCGGCTGCGCTGGCTGCCGGCCGACCCCCATCCTGGCAACTTCATTTTCATGGAGGACGGTCGCCTCGGGCTGATCGACTTCGGCTGCACCCTGGAAATGAGCGATGAGGATTGGCTTGTTTCAAACGAGCCGATTCAGGCGGTATTTGACCGGGACGAACTCCGCCTGAACCTGGCCATCGCCAAGGCATGCCTCTTCGACAATCCGCAGCAGATGACCGCGGACCATCTGGAAACCGTCAAGCGCGGATTTCTCTGGTTCATGGAGCCCTGGTTGCAGGAAGGTCTCTTCGATTTCGGAGACCGGGAGTTCTTTCTGCGCGGCATCGACAACATCGTGGAGATGGCCCGCAAACGGTATACCAGAAGCGTTCCCATGACCATCTGGTCCAACCGCTTCACGCTGGGAGGGCGGGCCTTCTGCTATAAGTTGCAAGGTCGCTGCGAGTTCAGGAAGATCTACCAGCAGGAGTCGGCTTGGGTTCCTTCGAAATAACTTCACCGGCCTGGGCCAAAAAGGAGATCAATAATCATGCTGAAACTGCGCGATGTAATGAAGACCTACGATGGCAAGTCCAAGGTAACGGCCCTGGCCGGGATAAACCTGACCATCGCACCCGGCGAGATGGTCGCGATCATGGGCCCTTCCGGCTCTGGCAAGTCGACGCTCTTGAACCTCCTTGGGGGACTCGACATCCCCTCCTCCGGACAGGTGGTGGTGGCGGGAAAGGACCTCGCCAGGGAGAACGAAAAGGGGCGTTCCCTCTTCCGCCGCTCCAAGGTCTCCTACATCTTCCAAGCCTACCACCTGATGCCGACGCTCTCGGTGAGTCAGAACGTCGCCCTGCCGCTGCACCTGGCAGGGGTTTCAACCGGGGAGATCACACGGAAGGTCGCTCTGGTGCTTCGAGAGGTGGGTCTTGAGGATAGGGCCAACCATCTTCCCGACGAACTCTCCGGCGGGGAGCGCCAGCGGGTTGCCATCGCCCGGGCGCTGGTCACCGACGCGCCGCTGCTCCTGGCAGACGAGCCGACCGGAAATCTCGACACGGCCCGGGGAGAAGAAATATTGAACCTGCTCCGCTCCATCCACAGAGAGCACGGCACCACCATCGTCATAGTCACCCACGACAACCACGCCGCTTCCGTCTGCGAGCGCCTGATCAAGCTGCGGGACGGAAAAGTTGAGGGAGACAGCATCCAGGCCGGAGGTGGCAGATGAGGTTCCTGCTGCGCACCCTTTCGCTTTCCTACGTCAGGCGCCACCTGGTAAAGACGCTCCTGACGCTCCTCGGGGTGGTGGTCGGCGTGGCCACCTACAGCTCGATCCGGAGCGCCCAGGGGACCCTGGTCCAGGGGATTCGCTCCACGGTTGACCGCATCGCCGGAAAGGCCCAACTCCAGATCACCATGGTGGGAGGGGTCCCCGAGGAGGTGCAGGAGCGGGTCCGCGCCCTGCCCGGCATCCGGGCCACCTCCCCTGTCATCGAGCAGATCGTGGTCCCCGAGCGGGGGGAACTGGGGAGCCTGATGGTGATCGGGATCGATCTCCTGGGAGACCGGGAGATGCGCGACTACGGTTTCGAAGGTGAGGACGCCGACCTGGACGACCCCCTCCTTTTTCTCGCCCAGCCCGACTCGGCGCTCTTCACCCGCCAGTTCGCCGACAAGGCAAAACTCAAGATCGGCGAAACCCTTACTCTCCGCCTCCCCGCCGGGATAAAGCGGGTGGCGGCCCGGGGACTGCTCACCCCAAAAGGGTTCAGCGAGGCGTTCGGCGGCAACCTGATGGTGCTGGACGTCTATGCCGCCCAGGAACTGTTCGGTCGCGGGCGCCGCTTCGACCGGCTGGATGTCCGGCTCACCGAAGGGACCAGCGTCGCGTCCGCGACAGCAACCCTGGAGAAGGCGCTGGGACCTGCCTACCGCGTGGAGACGCCGGGGCGCCGGGGGGAACAGACGGAGCGGATCGTTGCCAGCTTCGTCTCCAGCTTCAACATTTCCAGCGGCTTTGCCCTTGCCATCGGAACCTTCCTGATCTTCAACGCGTTCAACGTGGCGGTGAACCGCCGGCGGCGCGACATCGGCACGCTCCGCGCCCTGGGCGCCACCCCGCGCCAGGTGCAGACCCTCTTTCTCGTCGAGGGACTGATCATCGGAGTCGTCGGGGGTGCTCTCGGCTGCCTGTCCGGAACGGCGCTTTCCCAGGGTTTTCTCCGGATCATGGGGCAGGCGACCGAGTCCGTTTATGGCGTGACAAGCTCCGGCGCGGTGCACCTTTCCCCGGGGATTGCGCTCGAGTCCATGGTTCTCGGCGTGCTGGCGTCGCTCATAGGCGCCTGGGGACCGGCACTGACGGCCTCCCGCATCTCGCCGACCGAGGCGCTCGCCAAGGGGGCGTTCCAGGCGAGGCTCCCCGGCAAGGCTGCGCCCCGAATCGCTGCCGGGTGCGTCGCCTTCGGCTGCGCGATCCTCCTTGCCCTTTACCCGCCATTTGGGGGGAATCCGCTGATTCTTTCAGTTCTGGCATTCGGGGGGACCGGGCTCGTGCTCCTCGTTGGGCCTCTCTCCCGTGTGCTACTACGAATTATCATCCCGCTCGTCGCCATGTTCGCTCCGGTGTCGGGTCGCCTCTCCTCGGACGCACTCCTGGGCTCACCCCGGAGGACCTCCGGGACGGTGATGGCGATGGCCCTCTCGCTCACCTTCGTCCTCGGTTTCGCGGGGTACATGGGGTCCACCAAGGCGGCAATGGCAAGCTGGATGAACAATAACCTTACCTGCGACCTCTTCGTGCGCGCATCGGCGAACTTCACCCGCCCCGACTTTCTTTTTCCAGGCGACTTGCGGGATGAGCTCCTGAAGGTGCCCGGGGTGCGGGTCGTGGAGAGCTACCGGGGGATCCATCCCCTCTATCAGGGAAAACAGATCCTGGTCGGTTCCATGGAGGTCGGACCTCTTTTGGATCGGACCAACTTCGAATTCGTCCAGGGGGACGCGGTATCGATGCGTCGCGGTGTGACCCGGGAAGGGAAGTGCATGGTATCGGAGAACTTTTTCCGACGCTACAAACTGGGAGCGGGACAAAAACTGGAACTCGTCACCCCGAGCGGGACCGTGCGGATACCGATCGCTGCCGTGGTGCGTGACTACAGCTCCGACCAGGGGACGGTACTCATGGACCGGACCCTGTTCCTCCAACTCTGGAAGGACGATCGTGTGGATATATTCGACGTCTCGGTGCTAAGCGGCGCGGATGTGGGAAAAGTACGCGACGCCATTAGGGCCAGGCTCGCCGGGAGATTCCCGGCGCTGGTCTCCACCCGCCAGGAGTTTACCGGAGAGATAGAGAAGGCGATCGACGCTTTCTACGCCCTGACGCGGATCACGGTTTTCCTCGCCCTGCTGGTAGCATTCCTCGGCATCGTCACCTCGCTGCTCATCTCGGTGGCGGAGCGGACCCGGGAAATCGGGATTCTGAAGGCACTCGGCGCCCTCCCCTCCCAGATCGCCCGGAGCATCGTGGTCGAGGCGCTGGCCCTGGCACTGGTCGGTCTCCTCCTGGCGCTCCCGGCCGGCAACCTCTTCGCCTCCTTTATGGAGGGAGCCATCGCCGAGTTTTTCACCGGCTGGCGCATGCCGCACCACTATCCGTGGGAAATCCTGGCCCAGCTCCTTATAGCACTTCCGCTCATTTCGGCGCTCGCCGCCTGGGTCCCCGCCCGCCAAGCGGGCAAGTTGAAAATCACCGAGCGATCGAGTATGAATGAGCCAGGGAAAACCTATGGAGCACCGATCAAATCTGATCAGAATCAGGCAGGCAATAGAGCGCGGATACAAATCTGATTGAGCCGATTTACGCGGATTTACCAACTGAAAAGGTTTAACCCCGAGGCTTGATTTATCAGTGTAAATCCGCTCAATCCGCGTCATCCGCGTTCTATTGCCGTTTTCAGACAATATATGGAGGTTGCCATGCACGAAAAAAGACAAACAGGAATAGCCCTACTCCGAATCACGACGTTTGCGCTTCTGTCGGCCCTCTGCGCCGGCATGGCCTGGGGCGCCGATGCCAGCGCGCTCCTCAAGGAATCGGAGAACCGGCACCGCACCAAGACTCAGCAGTACTCCGGGGATCTAACGGTGATCAACAAGGACGGCAAGGTCCGGAAGAAGGGATGGAAGAGCTACCGGGAAGGGTACGCCGGCGATGCCAGGAACCTGACCCGCTTCACCGACCCTCCCGAGGTGAAAGGGGTCGGTTTCCTTTCCCTTTCCCGTGGCGCCGGCAAGGACCCGGACCAGTGGCTCTACCTCCCCTCCATGAAGCGGGAAAGGAGGATTGCCACCCAGGACCGGGACGCATCCTTCGTCGGAACCGACTTCAGCTACGAGGACATGGAGGAGTTCGACCGCGAGAAATACAAGGTGGCGCTGCAGGGTGAGCAGAACGTGGAGGGCCATCCCTGCTACGTGATCGAGGCGATCCCCCTGGAGAAGGGGGGAAAGTCGGTCTACGGAAAGAAGATCCTCTACCTGAGAAAGGACATCCTCTACCTGCTTCGTGAGGATCTCTACCGAAAAGGTGACAAGGAGCCGACCAAAAGGCTGATCCTCTCGGACATTCAGAGCATCGGCGGACACTGGACGGCGCGGAAAATGGAGATGAGCGACCTCAGGAAGAGGAGTAGGACGACCGTTCTCCTGAAGGAGATCGCCTTCGACCGACCCATGTCGGCCAACCGCTTCACCCTCCAGAACCTGAACCGCGAGGGTGGAGATTGACCAGGCTTTGGCTCCCGATCGGCACTCTGCTCCTGCTCCTGATGCTGCTCCTCCCCTCCCCGGCCTTGGCTCAGGGGATTTCGGGATACGCCGAGGCGAAGGGATTTGGCTACCTCGAGGGTCTGGACAACCAGGACCGAGGGCTCGCCTGGGGTACCCTCTTCGTCAAAGGCGAAAAAAAGGTCGGCGAGGCGCAGCTCACCGGCTCGCTGCGCGGGGAATGGATCTCCGGCCATGAGCAGGGCACGCACGTCCTGGACCCGGCCGACCGGAAAATCAGGCGCTCACTCCTTTCGGTGCCGGACCTCTGGGTGCGGCTCCCGCTCGCTCCGTCCCTGGACCTTCAAATGGGCCGTTTCCAGCTCGGCTGGGGAAAGACCGACGGCTACTCCCCGGCCGATGCCTTCCTACCGCGCGACCTCAGCGACCCCTTCTCGGACGAGAAAATCCCGCTCTGGGCCTTGCGCCTGACCGGGGAAAGCGGGCCGTTGCGCTTTGATGCCGTTGTCTCCCCGGTGACCACTCCCTGGCGGCTCCCGGTGCTCGGCTCCCGGAGCGCTCCTCTCAAAGGGGAGGGAATTCCCGCGGGAACCGTCTTCCAGGAGGTCGCAACCACGCCGCCTGGGGCTGGATTTGCGGCCCTGCGTGTTCTCGCCACCTTCGGCAAGTGGGATCTGGGTGGCTGGGGGAGGTTCGGTACGCGTCCCGCGCCGCTGCTGAATTTCCGTTTCGACCAGGCGGCCCAAGGCCCTTCCGGTCTCATCGTTCCCATTGAGCGCCGCTACGCCAGGGAAGAGGGAGCCGGGGTCGAGCTTTCCCGGATTATCGGACCCTGGGTGCTGCGCGGCGAGGCAGCCCTGCTGCTCTCCGAGGATCGCGATCTGGGGAATGCCCTCATCGGCGCCCTGAGCGCGGAGAAGGGATTCGGCGACGGCACCCTCCTGGTCACCCTGGCGGGGAACGCCTGGAAAACCCCGGTTGACGCGTCACTGCTCTTCGACCGGGCCATCCTCCCCGCGCTCATCACCGCATGGACCCGGACCGAGGAGTGGGGAGACTGGAAGCTTGTCTGGACCGCCGGCTTGAAGCACGGCGACGGCCTCCTCAAGGCGGAGGCGGACTACAACATCACCGACCTCTGGAAAGCGACCCTGGGAGCGGAACTTCCGTACGGTTCCGAGGCCGGACCATTCGGGGGTCTTGAAGCAGCCAGAAGGGTTCATCTGGCTTTGCGGCGCAGTTGGTGAGCGCTTTTATAATGGCCCGCCATGATGATCACTAAAGCGGATATATGTATCGACCAAAATACAGGTTGCGCTTCATTTTTCATGGCGGCTGAGTGCCCTACTGTTTCGGCCAACTGCTAAATTTTTCTTGACAATCACCCCACACCCACATAAAGGTTTACTCGGTAATTTTATTTACCTGGTAAACCTTTTTTCGATTCAAAATAAAGGGGTGGCCGCATGGACCAGAGAACGGTAAAAAGCGGGAACAGGCGGGAGAGAAAGAAGGGGGAAACCCGGCAACTGATCATCGACGTCGCCATGGAGATGTTCCGCGAGCAGGGATTTCAAGCTACCTCTATGGAACAGATCGCCAACCGGGTCGACATTTCCAAGGTGACCGTCTACAAATACTTCTCGGTCAAGGAGGCGATTGTCAGCGCGTTCATGCAAATCGTTAACAGTAAAAACAAAGAGGAAGAAATACCACAACTGATCAAGGAGTTTCCCGACACCCGGAGTCGGCTGATGGAGCTGTACCGGAGGTCGTTTGAATGGATGAAGGAGAACCAGGAAATCTACAAGGTCTATTTCGGCTACCGAATGCAGAACCTGTTCGACACCTTCCATGACCCGAGCACGAGAAGCGGCTTTGAAGGCGTGCTTGCCATGATCATCACTGCCGGACAAGAGGCGGACGAAATCCGGCGGGATCTGAGCGCGGAGTTGTTGTCCAGGCATATTGAGATGATGGGCGCGGTCTCCTTCAAGCCCTGGTGGATCGATCCGGACGCCTTTTCCCTGGAGGAGAACCTGGGACCGGCCATCGATCTGTTTTTCCATGGCTGCGCCGGAAAAGAAAACGCGCCTGATGCAACCGGAGGTGGAGTCCATGAATAGGCCTTCGGAGAGGATATTTCTTGGCTGGCCGGCATGCTTTCAGGCCGGCAGCCAGCTGGTCGGCGGAAAAGGTTGGAATTTGGGGAGACTTGCGCGGTACGGATTCACCATCCCTGTCGGCGGGGTGCTGACGACGATAGCCTATGAGGGATTCATCGAGCATAACCGGCTGAAGGAAGCGGTGAAACTTGTCGCGAACACGGTAACCATAGACAATCTCGGAGATATCGGCATCCAAGCGCAGCTTGAAGCGCTACGAAAGAATATCCTGCATGGCAGCATCCCCCCGCATATCATGGATCAATTCCTCTTTGGCCTGGAAAAACTCGGAATACGTGAGAAACCTCTGGCGGTTCGATCATCGGCTTCCTGCGAGGATTCGGCAGAGGCCTCCTTCGCCGGGATTCACGATTCCTTCCTCAACGTGCAGAGTCCGGACCAGGTAATTGCTGCCATCAAGGGTTGCTACGCCTCGCTCTGGAGTCTAAGGGCGGTCGCCTATCGGCGGAAGATGGGGATCGGCGACTTCGACATCGCCCCGGCTGTGGTGATCATGGAGATGGTGCAGGCCGAGGCCGCCGGGGTCGCCTTTTCCTGCGATCCGAGGAGCGGCAGGGAAGATCTCCTGTTGATAAACGCGAATTTCGGCCTGGGGGAGTCGGTGGTTGCAGGCGCCGTGGATCCGGACGAATACAGCCTGGAGATCGATCTCAAATATAATCTTCCGCGGATAAAATCCAAGCGAATCGGCTCTAAGAAAGGCATGACGGTTGCCGGTGGAAACGGCGGGACGGAATTTATCGAGAGTGACGGGCAGATGACAAATCAGGTTCTGTCCGATTCGGATATAGCCACATTGGGGCTCCTTGTTCAGCGGGTTTTCGCGGCACTGGGAGATGGGGAGCGGCACCAGGATGTCGAATGGGTTTATGCCGGCGGGAAATTCATCCTGGTCCAGGCGCGCCCGGTGACAACGCTTCCAAGATTCACCTCCCCCGAACTGAGAAACCTGCCCGAGTACTGGTCCAATGGCAATTTCCGCGACGCCGCACCGATGGTCCTCTCCACTGCCAGCTGGAGTGCCCTGAAACATGCCCTCAAAGAGGTACTTGATGCTGCCTTCAAAGTGAGCGGCTACCCGAACCTGGAGGGGATGCAGCATGGCAGGCTGTACCAGGGGCGTCTGTATTTCAACCTGTCGATGGCGCAGTGGAACAGTTATGACGCCTTCGGCGTTCTGCCCAAGGATACCAACACCAATTTAGGGGGGCATCAGCCGGAAATACCGGTTGATGACGACAAACCGTATCGCGGCTTGCGGGGTTGGAAAAGAATCGGCAGGATGGTGAAGCTTCTTCTGTCAGTGGAAGGGGCCAAAAGGAATGCACCTACGTCATTCGCCCGTGTGCGCAAGCTCACCGAAACCCTGATGAAGAAGGATTTCACGGGTCTAGACGACCGGGAATTACTGATGGATTATTCCGACGTTGCCGGAATATTCATGGATTTCGCCCCGAAATTCGGCCTATTGGCATGTGCGTCAGGAAATGTCATGTTCTTGATAAAGGAGCTGGAAAAGGATTTTCCGGGCAGAGGGAATGCCCTTACCAGCGCCCTGATGGCGGGAAGCGCGGAGATAACCAGCGCAGCGCACGGTTACCGCCTGATGGTAATGGCTGAAATGGTCTGCCGTGATGAGGATGCCCGAAAATTCTTTGCTGCCGAACCCTTTACCACGCTTTCCTGGGAAAAGGATCTGTCCGACAACTCCCCGTTCAAGCAATCCTTTCGCGCGTTCTTGTCGGAATACGGCCACCGGGGTGTTTACGAAATGGAGATCATGAATCCCCGCTGGCGGGAAGACCCGTCCTATCTCCTGCAGGTAATCAGGAACAGCATGAACACGGCGGACCTCGACAAGATCAGGGTTCGGCAAAAAGACACATCGGAGAACGCCTGGCGGGAACTCAAGGGCAAACTCCCGCTGCACCGTCGGTTGCTGGTCAATTTCCTGGCAAAACAGTCCGCCAAGGGTGCGGAGTTGAGGGAGATGTCAAAGTCCGTCTACGTCATGTCCATGGAACCGCTGCGGAAAATACTTTTGGAAACAGGCGGCAGGCTTACGGAGAGAGGCATTATCCGGGAGGCAAACGATGCCTTCCACTGCGCCTGGTTTGAGCTGATCTCCATACTGAGGGGAGATTGGGACGGCACGGGGCTCGATACCCTGATAGAGGAACGGAAGGCGCGAAGTGCGGAGTTGGAGAAGCTTTCACCGCCTGACCTGTTCATCGGCGATACCCCGCAGCAACCCGAGCAGGCTCCCGATTGCTCCGGGAAGGCATTGTCCGGTCTGGGTGTGGCGGCCGGGGTAGGATCCGGACCAGTCAACATCGTTCGCCACCCGGATGAGGGGAGAAAACTTGTTCAGGGGGATATCCTCGTCGCCCCCTCAACCGACCCGGCCTGGACGCCGCTCTTCCTGCGAGCCTCGGGCATCGTCATGGAGACCGGCGGGCACCTCTCCCATGGCGCCATCGTGGCCCGCGAGTACGGCATCCCGGCGGTGGTGAACATCCCCGGCGTGTTGCAGGTCTTATGTGAAGGGCAGCAGATTACCGTGGACGGCAATGCAGGCAAGGTATTTCTGAATGGGGGGTAGTCGGTTAGAGCCACCTATCCAGCTACTCCCAGTTATATCCGTTTGTTACATCGCACTCCGTAACCGGGCCCGTTGAGACCGCGCGTTCAAG
>Ga0209125_1002329_pt1 | contig 14837 bp, 14 predicted proteins | sample BarGraIncub1131A_FD_184503 | JGI IMG/M metagenome (GOLD analysis project Ga0209125, IMG submission 184503) | Arctic peat soil microbial communities from Barrow, Alaska - Barrow Graham LP Incubations 11-31A (SPAdes) (version 2) | ecosystem: Environmental > Terrestrial > Soil > Wetlands > Peat... | reverse complement strand
TGTCTAAAGCCAGCCCTCGATAAAACTCTTTATGACCCTTTTGAATTCCACAACCTAAAACGTTAGATACTGTCATACCACTAATACCAATTGCGTTTAGAGCTTCCTTCAACTCCTCAAACTTACTAGAAGAAGTAATAATATCTATTTTTGTAAGCTTTTCCTCCATTTTCGTACCCCCTTTTATTTTATAAATATTTAAGTTAATAATACTGGCAAGTTAAAGATCTATCCCCCCATAAGCTTCTTCACCATGAAGAGAAACATCTAACCCGTCTATTTCTTCTTCCTTTGTTACTCTTAAACTCATAAATTTACTTAATACTTTTAATATAATAAAGGTCATTATAGCTGAGTATGCAATAGTTGCTACAATTGCTATTAGTTGAATTCCTACTAATCTAATATTACCATATATTAACCCATTTGCGCCAGCAGGATTTATAGCTTTTGATGCAAAAATACCAGTAGCTATTCCTCCCCAAATTCCGCCAATTCCATGACACCCAAAAGCATCCAATGCATCATCATAGCCGAATTTTTGTTTTACTACACTTACGAAAAAGAAACATAAAGCGCCTCCAATTCCACCTATTAATATGGAAGATAAGGGGCTTACAAAACCTGCACCTGGAGTTATTGCTACAAGCCCCACAACTATACCGCTTGCAATTCCTAATGACGTAACTTTTTTTCTTATAATTAACTCACATATACTCCAAGTTAAAGCACCAGCTGCAGCTGAGGTATTAGTTGTAATAAATGCATTTAACGCTACACCATTTATAGCTAATGCGCTTCCTGCATTAAATCCAAACCATCCAAACCATAAAACTCCTGCTCCAAGCAATGTCATAGGAAGATTATGAGGAGTAATTGTTTTTATTTTTCTTCTCTTTCCTATTACTAATGCTACAACAAGTGCAGATATACCCGAACTAATATGAACAACATTTCCACCTGCAAAATCTAAAGCTCCTAAAGTTCTAAGCCACCCGCCAGCACCCCATACCCAGTGTGCAATTGGATCATAAACCAGTGTTGACCATAGTAAAATGAATATTGCAAATGCAATAAATTTCATTCGCTCAGCAATTGCCCCTGAAATTAAAGCAGGTGTAATTATCGCAAACATAAGCTGAAATAACATAAATACTGATTGTGGAATAGTAGTCGCATAATCAGGGTTTGGAAGAAATCCTACACCATGCAATCCTAAAAATTGAAAATTACCAATAAATCCAACAAAATTTTTCCCAAAACATAGTGTATACCCTATTAAAACCCATTGAATTGATATAATTACCATTGCCGTATAACTGTGTACTGTAGTACTAAGCACATTTTTTCTTCTCACCATTCCTCCATAAAATAAAGCGAGTCCTGGTGTCATTAACATCACGAGCGCCGTTGCAAAAATTATAAATGATGTATCTGCAGCATTTACTGTGTTCATAAATTACCCCCTAATTAAATATTATTTCTAGCTATAAAAATTCATATTGTAGCAATAATGAATTTTTGCTTATCATTAAAAGTCATTTTACTTGAATTTGTAACAGAAGTCAAGTTACTTAATATTCTGTTATAATATTAAACTTTAATGATATATTATAATTCGGGGTAAATATTTCATAAATATTTGTTGTAAACATTTTCATTTATATTGTTTGTCTAGTTTTAGTAAAACCACCATTTCAACTAGAGTCATGAGACCTATACCACCATATGCTTTAACTCTATATCAACTATTTATGCATTTTATCTTCACTGCGATGCTATCTATAAACGGTCCGAGTTTTTAAAATAATTTATATTCGTCGTTTGTTATCTTTCATAAAAGGTTGAGTATCAAATAATCTTTATGCAAGATTTCAATAACATAGTTGCATAAAATGTTTGTTTACCCACTTGCTTTAAAGAGATATATTTCTATCTATTGGTTGAGATAAGGTTATAAAGGTATCAGTACTTTGAATTCCTGATATTACCTGAAGCCTGTTCATTAATAAATCCTGGAGACTAGGAATGCTCTTACATATAACTTTAATAAAAATAGAATATGCACCTGTGGTGTAATGTAACTCCACTATCTCTTTTATTTCTTTCAATTTTACTAATACATCAGGGTATGAAGCTGCTTTATCAAGAAAGATTCCAATAAAGCAACATACATCATATCCAAGTTTATTTGTGTCTAAAATAAGCCTCGCACCTTTTATTAATCCCATTTCTTGCATTTTATTCATTCTAACGTGAATTGTGCCTCCACTTACATGAAACTGCCTTGCAATTTCAAGATAAGGAGTCCTAGAGTCTTTAATTAAAACGTTTAATATTTGATAGTCTAAATCATCTAAACCAGAAACATTTAATCCCATAACATCATCTCCTATTAAATTAATATAAATAACAAAATAAAATCAATAATATTATATACTTTATATCATTATAACAATTAAATTAACAAATTAGCAAAAAAATCGTTAAATAAATTCAACTTTTTAACAGTATGTCAATGTAAACGACACTCTATTATCAAATTACTAAATATAATAAATTTTGTTTAAATATATTGCAATAAATAGCTTAATGTATTACAATATTATCAATAGGTAAAACACAAACAAAAATTTGTTAGGGGGAATTACAATGACAGAGTTAGTAAAAGAAGAAAAAGAAATATTAGAAATAGCAGTGGCTAAAATTAAAAACACTAAAATTAAAGATATATTATTCGTTCAACAGTCAGTTTTAAAAGCTGTAGATGAATTTATGTACAGGAGGAGAATAACTCGAATATTACCGCTTATGATGTCTCCTATTACAGATACGTTAAACCATAGTGTTGAGGAATGCGAATTATATTATAACAAGCAAAAATTTGATGTTATGAAATCAATGATATTCCACAAACAATTAACCATGTTAAATAAGGATATTGATAGTCTTTATATCGTATCTCCTAATATAAGACTCGAAATGGCAACTAGAGGGGATTCAAGGCATCTATTCGAATTTACTCAAGTGGACTTTGAATTTAAAGAAGGTACTATGGAAGCCGTGCTTGAATTTATAGAAGAAATCATAACTTTTATATTTGAATTTGTGAAGGAAAACTGTATTGAAGAGTTAACTAGGCTTAGAGTAGGTACAGATCATCTTACTATAAGTGGACCGTTCAAAAAATATTCAACGGATGAAATGCAAGAAAAGTATGGTGATGATTTCGAAGCAGAAGCTTCAAAAGCAGCGACAGAACCATTTTTCTTAACAAATCATAAAAGAGAATTCTATGATGCTGAAGATTTAGATAAATTAGGAACTTATAGAAATTATGATCTTATTTGGCCACTTGGATTTGGTGAAGGTTTAAGTGGAGGAGAAAGAGAGTACAAACTAGATAGGATACTTTTAAGAATGAGAGAACTAGCTACAGATGAGCATGCATTTAGATATTATATAGAGCTTGCAAAGCAAGGTGAGCTATTTAAGACTGCTGGAGCAGGTTTTGGAGTAGAAAGAATAACTAGATTTATTACTCAGCAACCTGAAGTTAGCGATGTTACATTGTTCTGTAGAAAACCTGGACAACAATATATTTTCTAAATAAGATGCAAATCATAAGAAGCAGGTACCTAACCAGAAATTGGTTGCGTACCTGCTTCTTATGGTTTGCCGAATAATCAACTTGTATACTTTTTAGTTGCTCCAAATAGCAGTTTTAGCTGGTATATTAGAATATATAAATTTAGCATTTTCTAAAGATAATCTTACACAGCCGTGAGATACAGGAACTCCAAGGGTGTTATCAATAATATAATTCCCTTTATTATCATATAGTACACTGTGAAACAAATAATTACCACTTATTTGAGTATAGTATTTGCACCTAGCGCCACTATCTGCTATAAAGTAACCACCTTTACTTCCCACTGTAAAATTACCTTTAACAGTAGGAGTGCTTGGTTTTCCTGAAGAGCAAACCATAGATTTAACAACATGCCATTTTTTATTAGAGCCATTGAAAACAGTTACTTTTTGGTGAGATAAATCAATCCATATAAAATAAGAAGTCAAGCTAGCTATGTTTTTACTGTTTATAAACTTTTCTAACTGATTGTTTGAATCTACAGCCTTAGGTATAGATATTTGACTTACTGGTGGTTTGTACATAGTCCCTGGTGTTACTGGCATATTAAGTTTTTTTAGTGTTAAATCACCTACTATACCATCTTTGGGAAGCTTATTTCTCATTTGAAAGTCCATAACCGCATATAAAGTTAAGCGACCAAAGTCACCATCCAGATAAAGTTTGTAACCAAATTTATTAAGCTTTTGCTGTATTTCTTTCACTTTATTACCCTTATCGCCTTGTTTGAATGTTGTTTTTGTTTCAGCAATTGGCTGTTGATCATTTTGAGGTTCAGCCTTAATACTTTTAACTTGATTACTAGTATAGATTTTATTTTGATATAATAATGAGTCAGCAATAGGCAGCTTCTCAGAATCACTAGCTTTATTCGCTAAAGTACATCCACTTAAAATAATCATAAGTATAAAGAGAATACATGATAAGTACTTTTTATTCATACTAATACCCCATTTTTTAGAAGTATGGAACTATTCCCTATCAGTATATTCTCTTGGAATTAAAGTGCTCCTAAAATATTATCTTTCCTTTCATATAGAAGGAGTTGAAAAAATATAAAAATAAAATAGCCTATATCTTAGATTATAAGTCAATTAAGATATAGGCTATTCTATGTTAGATACGGATATTGAACTGGCTAAGAGTTAAAACCTATAATCTGATTTCTACCCTTATTCTTTGCTTCATATAAAGCAATATCTGCCTGCCTTATGAAATCAATAATAGTAATTTCGTTATTCGGTATGACGGATGAAACGCCTAATGTTACAGTTAAAATATCAGTTACCTTGGAAAATTTATGAGGTATGGATAGCTTTCCCACATGACGTCTAAAATTTTCACCATACATCGTAGCCACGTCAATATTTGTATCCGGAAGTACAATAACAAATTCATCACCACCATACCGTGCAGCAAAATAATTCTTAACTAATGATTTACTAAGCTCACAACTTATTTCTTTCAAACAACTATCTCCGTCTGTATGACCATAGTTATCATTATATTGTTTAAAACAATCAATATCGAAAATAATAATTGATATAACGCTTTTTTTCTCCTTAGCTTTACCCCATTCCTCGGTGATAACTGAATCAAATTTTCTTCTGTTGGGAATTCCTGTAAGTCCATCATTTTCAGATAAATGAATTAATTTATTGTTAATATTTTGCAGTTCTATTTGAATTTCTCGTCGCTGTTCCACTTCAATAAGGAGTTTAACAGACTTCATTGCATTATTTATTGCTATAGCTGCGTAAGACGAAAGTGCTTTTATCATTTCAATTGTAAGCCTTGTAAATGAATTTTTTTCAAAGGCTTGAACTGTCATAACACCTATTAAATTATTATCAATGATAAGTGGACAAAATATCACTGAATTCAGCTCATCACAATCTTTTTTGTTCATAATATAATTTACATCATCTAGATAATTTAAATATTCATTATACATATCATTAATGACTATAATCTTTTTCTCTCTTAAACATTTTGCTGCCATACTTGCTTCATTATCAAAATTAACTTCATGCATCTCAGTTCTCTCATTATTTTCTATAAAGTATTTAAACTCAATTATTCTTTTTTCATCATTATAAAGGCCAACTCCAAAGGTATTTGCATGCATAAAGCTTTGTATTGTGCCATTCAGCATTTCATAAATTTGGTCCAAGTCTAAAGTAGTGGTAATTTTTTCGCCTAGTTCACTTATAATTGAAATGTTTTTTATAATTTCTATAAGTTCTTTTGCTTTTATTCTAAATGTTTCACTTTTTTCTAATATGCTCTTATTTTCCTCTTCTAGCCTATCAATCTGAGTCTTTGTTTTTAGATTTTCACCTCTATTTTTAAGATCTATGTATTCTAATTTTTTTTCATTTTCAAAATATAATTTATAATATCTATTTGCATTATCATTATCATTAGATTGTTCATATAATTTAATAGCTCTTTTACAAATTTCCATAGCTTTAGCATACAGTTTCCCATCTATTGAAATGTCGTACACCTCATCTATTTTATCAATTGCTTCCTGCTTTTTCCCTACGTTTTCAAGGAAATTACTGAAATCTAAAAGAAGATCAATTTTACCATAACCATAGGCTATTTCTGAAGAAATAGCCAGGGCCTTAGAAAAATATTTTTCGCACTCTTCATAATTTGATTTTTTCTCATGTATTAAAGCTACTATCCCGTAGGCTTCTAAAATTCCAATTTTATAATCGTTACTAATTAAATATGTAAGGGATTCATTTAAATATTTGAGCGCCTTGTCATAGTTACCAAGGTGGTATTCAATATTACCAAGATTAGAAAGTACAACTCCAAAGGTAGCCTTATAATCCAACTTTCTATCAAGATTAACAGCCATATTATAATATATTATAGCATCATCATAGCATTTAAGGAGTCTATATATTTCGCCAATATTATTATAAATCTTTGCAGCATAATACTCAAAGCTAAAATTTTTATAATAATTTTTACTATTAGTAAATATTTTTGCAAGCTTTTCAGAAGAATTATAGTAATCTAAACTTTTTTCATATTCTCCAATATCAAAATAAATATCGCCTATGACTATATGTGTAATCAACTGCAAATCGCATATATTTTGTCTTTGAGATAGATTTATTGAATCAAATAAATATGGCATAGCCTTTTCATATTTACTCATCTTAAAATAGACTCGCCCTATATTTAATAAAGCAACAGCCATTCCAATTTCATAATTTTCCTCCACGCAAAGTGAATATACCTCCAAACCAAATTCAATTGTCTCTTGTGAGTTTATATATCTATTTTTTTCAAGCTCTTCTAACATTTTATTAATTGTGTTATTAATATTTTCACTTTCCATATTAGCCAACCTCCAAAAAAATCAGAAATGATAAAAGTATAATAATTTCAATTGTTTACTGTAATGGTTTTTATTAGTTCTATTAAAACTTATTATATACTAATTATATTTAAAAGATATATTTCTATTATAAGTTAGATAAGGTTATAAAAGTATCATTACTTAGAACTCTTGGAATTAGCTTCTTCGAGGGTTTACCAGCAATGCAACAATGTTATATTTCAGCTCACACAATTGCGAAAATAACACTATAATTAATGTATTAAAACAAGCTTCATGATGTAAATTGTCTTATGGTGTAGAATTTTGTATATATTTATGTTATAATAATAATGATGAATTTAGGAATACAACAAAAATAGATTCTAAAACGATTAAAGGAAGGTCTTAAATATGTTCAAACACGAAAAATTATTTCAAGATTATTTAAAATTGAAAAGTAAACAATCAAAAAAATATATTGATGGGTTTCAAGAATGTAATGAGCCTGAAGGAGATATATCAATTAAAGTAAATTTAAAAAACGGAAACTGCCTAAAGGTCTATTATAATGGGAATAATATAGAATGCTGTTAAGCGATGTATATTATAGACAATACCAGTTATAAAAAAATAAAAACCCACGCCACTACATTTATGTACTGGCGTGGGTTTTATGGTGAAGTAACTAGAATAGAAACTCTTGTTAAAATTTCAGTCTAATAGTTATTGAATTTCAGTTTTTAAACTTTTCATATATATTCTAAAAACAAGTTCTTCTAAAAAGTTAAACACACTTGTAGTTATTAAGTATAAACCCACTGCAATTGGAGCTGCTTTAGCAACAAATAAACCAACTACGGCCATTATTATAATATTACTTTTACTAATAGTAGCCTGACCTTCAATTTTTAATAATGTCACATATGAAAGCAAGCTTGGGGATAGTGATACAATCACATATATCAGTGGAACTACAAAGTAACTATCTGAAACCTTAATACTAGCTACCCAGGGTATGAGATATGTTCCCACACTCACAGGGATTTTATTAAATACACTCCACATAGTCATTAATATAGGTAATTGCAACAGCGTTACTAAACAGCCCATCATACTTTTCGCACTTTCAACAGACTGTTTTTTAACTTCAACCTCAAGTTTTTCTTTATTATTTTTATATTTTTCCTTGATTTCCTGCATTCTTACAGCAAGCTTTTGCTGTTGTTGCATGGATTTTTTTTGTTTAAAAGACATTGGTGATAATACTAACCTCACGACTATTGTAAGTAAAACTATTGCTACTCCCCAATCCCCAGTAAAATCAAAAATTGAATTTAATAAACTACTTAAAAAATTAAAAATGATGTTCATATTTATCCTCCCTTTAATAATTTTGGCTAAAACATCATTTCAATTTTAAAACGTTCTATATATATCCACATACCATATTTTTCATAAATTATATAATCTTCCGGAAGTACTTTTTTTATAAATCCAAGCCACTGAATTAAAACATTTCTTGTAACATTTCGTTCAGTTTTATGCTTAAGATTTTTATAGGAGTATACAGTATAAGAGATTATGCTAGCAAAGCATATCACTAAAAACATTAACTGAATTAAATTTACCAGGTCATAATTCAACTTATACTCCTCCTCATTTACTATTTTTTAATATTATAACACATATAATGGCAATATTGTATAATTAATTACACAATTAATCTTGTGGCATTCTAAGTGAAAGACAAGTAAGTCCTCCGTCCATTTTTTCAAATTCAGACATATCTACTTCTATGATTTTGAATCCCGCATCTACTAATGCTTTTTTTGATTTTATAAAGCCTGTTGCAATGATAAGATAGCCATTGATTAGAATACAGTTTGTAGAATACGCTTCATTGTCATCTACCTTAATCATTCTAAAATCTTTAAACAACTCCTGTTCTTTAAATTCTCCTGTAGCAACAAGAATATTATTTTCTAAATAAACTACTCCTGTTTTAAGGTGAAGTATATGCTTTACATCTGCAGTAGAAGCAGTATATCCATATTTGCTAAGCATTTCTGTGAGCTGTTTAGCGCCTTCTGCATTGGTTCTCTTAGATTGTCCTATATAAAAATGGTTTTCTACCCTTAATATATCTCCACCATCAAGGCAAGCCTCTCCAGTTAGATATTCTATGTTGACATAAAACTTTTTAAGAGCTTCAATAATCTCTTTTTCTTCTCCTTTTCTTGACTCTGCACCTGGTTTGGTGATAATGGCACATTTTTCTGTTACAATAGCTACATCCTCCACAAAAGTTGAATCTGGATATCGCTCATCAGCCTCCAAGACCACCACATTGCATCCGCATTTTTTAAAAGCTTCTATATATGCCTCGTGTTGTTTCATTGCCTTTTCATAATCAGGCTTGCCAATATCAGCAGTAGTTATTCCCATTGCAAAATTTTTGCATAGCTTTCTTACAATTACATTTTTTATCATAGTTCTATCCCCTTTCATTTTCTCTTATATATTGTATAACCATAATGTAAGTTAAGTTTTGGATTTTCTGTTCCAACTAAATGATGTATTGCTGCTTCTATTTTCCCACCAGCTTATCCTATTACTTTACTTAAAGTTATACAATGTTTAATATTTTTTGTCAAATATCACCCAAAATAAGGTGAACAAAGGATGATGATTCAGATTGCAAATTTTGGCTTAAATGTTTCACCAGTGTCAAAAGTGATTTCTAGGCTTATTTATTGGAGTGTTATCAATTAATAAATTTACATGAAAAAGTAAAAACCCCCGAAGTTTCACTTCGAAAGTTTCCTTAACCAGTATTTAATTCTACAAAAGCCCTAAAAAAAATTTAAAATTAAGCTGCTCTTTTCATTTCAATATCAGTATAAGCTTTTTTTGCTTTTATTTTTTTATCCAAATATCCTACTAGCATTGGACATAAAATAGCTGAGACGATAATTGCAGTTGCAATTTGTGCTGTAGCAGTTGCTAAATAAGGTTTTAGACTTACATCCGCTGCCACTATAGCTAAAGGAGTTGCTAATTGATTTCCTGCAGTATTTCCAATTGCTGCTGAAACGCCTGCTTTATAACCAAATGCAATTTGCATAAAGTATCCTGCAAAGCCAGTGATTACAACTACAGCTATTCCGAGTACGATTCCTGGAATTCCAGCTTTTATTATATTTTGAAAATTCATTCCAGCTCCTAATGCAAAGGAAAAGAATGGAATCAAGGCATGTCGTCCTTGGCCTAAAAACGTCTTCATTTCTTTATCTAAGTTACCAAGTATAAATCCAACTATAACTGGTATGATAACAGCCATCATAGATAATATAGGAATATTTGCAAGGCCGCTTGCGCCAAGTGCTACCATTGTAAAGAAAGCCCCACCGCTTAAAGCAATTACCGCAGCTGCTCCTACATCGTCTTTGCTACCAAATTGATCAGCTATCGCTACATAAAGACCAGTGTTTACACTTGAAAATGCAGACATCCAAACCATTGGTGTTATACCAAATAATCCTTCTATACCAAACATTTTTCCAACGGTGATTGCGATAACTGCACCAATAGTGAATTTAGTTATTAAGGCAACAAAACCTCTTTTTATTGGAGTACCCGCTTGTTTAATAGAAATTTGAGATCCCATACAGAACAGGAACATACCAATTAAGGCTTGAGCTCCATCTTTAAATAACGCTTGAGTAAACCCACCAATGGTTAATGCATGAGGGAAAAATGTATTAATAAGTGCACCTAATAATAGTGGGGCTACCATAAGCCCCCCAGGAAGTTTTTTCATTGATTTTAAAATTGGAATTTGCATTTTTTAGCCTCCTATTTTTTTAATAATTAGGGCGGCGACACATCTTACTTTGCAGATGTGTCCCTTTTCCTTTACAAATATGTCCCCTTCTTTTATATTCTTGCTACTCCTGTTTCTCTTGCAGCTTTCGCAATTGCTTCTGCTACTTTTGCAGCTACTCCTTTGTCTAAAGCACTTGGAATCACGTTATTTTCATTTAAATCTTCATCTTTTATATAATTTGCAATAGCATAAGCTGCTGCAAGCTTCATTTCTTCGTTTATTTCTTTTGCTCTTACATCTAAGGCACCTCTGAATAACCCTGGAAATACAAGTACATTATTTACTTGATTCGGATAATCAGAACGTCCTGAACCAGCTACCCTTGCACCTGCTTTTTTAGCCTCATCTGGCATTATTTCTGGAGTTGGGTTTGCCATTCCAAAAACTATAGAATCTTTATTCATAGATTTAACCATTTCAGGTGTTACTATTCCTGGAGCCGAGACTCCTATAAATACATCAGCACCTACTAATGCATCACTTAAATTTCCTTTAATGTTTTCTGGATTAGTTATTTCTGTAAGGGCTGTTTTTGCATCATCAATTTTTTCCATTCCTCTGTAAAGTATTCCTACCTTGTCACAGGCAATTAGATTTTTCACCCCTGATGAGAGTAAAAGCTTTGATATTGCTGTTCCTGCAGAACCTGCACCGTTTATAACAACCTTTAAATCCTGAAGTTTCTTTCCAACTACTTTAGTAGCATTAATGAGACCTGCAAGAACTACAATTGCTGTTCCATGTTGGTCATCGTGAAATACTGGTATATCTAATAATTTCTTAAGCTTATCCTCTACCTCAAAGCATCTTGGAGCACTAATATCTTCTAAGTTTATTCCTCCAAAGCCTGGGGAAATAAGCTGTATTGTGCGAACTATTTCATCCACGTCTTTTGTATCTAAGCAAATTGGAAAGGCATCTACATTTGCAAATTCCTTAAACAATATAGCCTTACCTTCCATAACTGGAAGTCCTGCTTTTGGTCCTATATCGCCAAGGCCTAAAATAGCAGTTCCATCTGTAACCACTGCAACCATATTTCCTTTAGCAGTGTACTTGTACACGTTTTCTTCATTCTCATATATTTTCTTACAAGGTTCTGCGACCCCAGGTGTATATGCAAGCCCCAAATCTTCTTTTGTTTCTATTTTAACTTTTGATTTTACCTCAATTTTACCTGAATATTTTTCATGCATTTTTAAACTTTCTTCAAAATAGTTCATATTATATCTCTCCTCTTTGTTAAATCAATTATACGTTTTCATAAATAATATTTGTAAACGTATTGTCTGGTATTATCATAACAAGAAATTAATATTGTTTATATATTTTACAAGTTTAAAAAACGTTGTGGACATTAAAAAAACTATGTAGTAATTTTAACAATCTTTTATTTTTAAAAAACTATGGTATAATTTTTATAAATGTATCATATAGTGTGAGAGATTTATGAGGAGAAAACTATGAAGTTAAAAACAAAGATCACTACATTTGTTATAGGAATTTTACTTTTAACTATTGGAAGTATATCCATACTTTCTTTTAATCAGATGAAAATAATGCTTAAAGCTCAATTGGGACGTAACCTTTTAAACATTGCAAGTTCTGTCTCAATGAGTTCCCTTGTACAAAATCATTTAGCAGGAATAGATCAAATTAATGAAGAAACCTTAAATAATGAAATAGAAAATATACGGCGTAAAACTAAAGTTGAATATATTGTAGTAATGGATATGAAAGGAATAAGATATTCGCATCCTATAAAAGAAAAAATAGGTAAAAGATTTGAGGGCGGAGATGAAATTCGTGTTCTCACAAAAGGTGAAGAATATGTATCAGAGGCAAGTGGTAGCTTGGGCCCCTCACTTAGAGTATTCACTCCCATCTTTAAATCCGGGAAACAAATTGGAGCAGTGGCTATAGGAAGTCCAATTAATGAGGTTTATAATGAAATCTATTTAAAGATAGGCGAATTTATACCTTTTATAGTAATAGGATTGATTTTAGGAATAATTGCAGCTACTCTTTTGTCCTCCAATATTAAAAAGGCCATTTTCGGTTTAGAGCCGGAAGAAATAGCGTGGATTTTAAAAGAAAAGGAAGCCGTAATTGAAAGTGTGAAGGAAGGAATTTTAGCTGTTGATAAAAAAGGAAGAGTCACCTTATTTAATAAAGAAGCTGGAGATATTCTGCAACTTAAGAAAGAAGATATAGGCAAGAATATTACAAACCTTTCTTATGAGCAGAAAATTTCTGAAGTCCTTAAGCAAGGCAAATATTATGAAAATATAGAAATGAAAGTAAGACCTGGTTTAACAATTTTATGCAAATATAATCCCCTTAAAAATGATAAAGATGAAGTAATTGGGGTAGTCATGAATTTCAGAGATTTAACGGAAGTTAAAAAGATGGCAGAAGAACTCACAGGAATAAAGAAAATGACTTGGTCGCTTAGGGCGCAAAATCATGAATTCATGAATAAACTTCACACTATATCAGGCCTGATACAGCTGGAAGAATACAAAGAAGCTTTGAAATTCATATCAAATGTTGCTAAAAATCGAAGTGGGATCAATAATATTCTTACAGAACAAATCAAGAATGTATCTATTGCAGCATTGCTATTCTCAAAATATAATAAAGCAGAAGAATCTAGAATAGTATTTGAAATTGACGAAGGGTGTCAATTAAATGAATTACCACAATATATGAGTGAAGATGAATTAGGTTCTATCATTGGAAATTTAATTGAGAATTCTTTAGACGAAGTAAAAACTGATGGCAGTGGCACTGTAGGCTTTAAGATCTTTGAATTAGATGAATCTTTAAAAATTCAAATAAAGGACAATGGACCTGGTATTGCTGAAGAAATTAAAAATAACATATATGAGATTGGTGCTACTACAAAAGTCGGTCAGCGTGGAATTGGTATGTATATTGTTAAACGGATTATCGATGAAATGCAAGGACAAATTGAATTTAGAGTAGAGGATGGGACCTATTGGGATATAAGTATACCAATGAAAAGGAGCTGAAATAAGTGATTCGAGTAATGATTATTGAAGATGACCCTATGGTAAGGGATATCAATACGAAATTTTTGCAAAGAGTGGATGGCTTCCAGTTAATTAAGGCTACAAGTAATCTTACAGAAGCACAAAGCTTTATGGAAAAGCAAAAACCGGATTTAATTTTGCTTGATATCTACCTTCCTAAGGAAAATGGAATTGACTTTTTAAAGTGGCTTCGAGCCGAAGAAATAAAAGTGGATGTTATTTTAATTACCGCTGATAAGACTATTAATAGAATTCAAGAGGCTTTTCGGTATGGAGCTAGGGACTATTTAATCAAACCTTTTACCTTGGATAGATTTGAAGAATCGCTTCTTAAATTTAAAGATAGATTTTATAACTTTAAAAAAGGAAATGAAATTGAACAAAAGGAATTGGACAAATATATCTCAAGTGGCAAAGATCTTACAGAAGAAGAAAATAATAATAACTTAGATTTAACAAAGGGGCTAAATAGATATACTTATGATACCGTATGGCAACAAGTTCAGCAAATAGGAGAAAATTATACTACGCCAGAAGAACTAGGCGAAATATTAGGAATTGCAAGGGTCACTTGCAGAAAATATTTAGAATATATGAACAAGGAAGGCAAAGTACAAATGTTAATTGAGTATGGTAAAATAGGAAGACCCCAGCACAAATATAAGATAACCAATATTAATTAAGTATCCATTATGCTGATTTCTCGAATATACTTTTTTTGTTTAATTGCAGTTCACTTGATGTCAGCTGAATAATTAATTCCTCTATTGCTGATATGCTTGCCACAACACAAATTATATACATCAACACAGTTGTATGAATATAGGGAAGCAATATTGGAAATATGAATAAAACTAATCCGGTGATTTTATTTCCATAAGTGTGAATACCTGCAAAGGT
>Ga0209125_1002328_pt1 | contig 14849 bp, 25 predicted proteins | sample BarGraIncub1131A_FD_184503 | JGI IMG/M metagenome (GOLD analysis project Ga0209125, IMG submission 184503) | Arctic peat soil microbial communities from Barrow, Alaska - Barrow Graham LP Incubations 11-31A (SPAdes) (version 2) | ecosystem: Environmental > Terrestrial > Soil > Wetlands > Peat... | reverse complement strand
AGGAGCTTTTGTTATAGCAATAATCTGCTTATTAAAAATGCATTTGATAGCTAGATAATTATTAGCATTATAGTTATAATTTGACTTAGTAATGCTGTTTTATAAAGCCATATTTTGACGCACTACAATATCATATAAATGCTAACATTTGTTTTTTGATCAAGCTTGCGTACTAAATCATTTACATTAAACGATTTCTCTTTACTTGGAAATATTAATAACGTCTTGCATTTGGGAGTAATATATAGGTAATCTCTTATTCGTGAACCATAATATCCAACTATACCGTCACATTTAATATTACTATCACTACATAACCATGCAATTGTTGCCCCTATACTAAAACCTAATATAAATACCTTTTTATATTTCGGTCTAACATTTTCTATTATATTTTCAACTTGTTTATAGGCTAACTCAAAACCAACATTTTGCATAAAATAACTATATGCCTCTTCTTCCATAATATAATTAAAAGGTTGATTTAGGTTCAATAAATTAGGACGAATAATATCGAATCCGGCCATTTTGTAATATTCACAGACCCTATTTATATGCTGATTAATCCCATATATTTCATGTAAAACTATTAGAAGAGAATCAGAATTACTTAAAATGGTTTTCATAGTTTTCTCCTTTTTAGACAAGGATGCTTTCATTTTGATAATCTGCTGACACTAGGCTACTGTGGCGTTAAATTATAAATATTTTTTAAATCCTTTTACAACATCATTAGCATATCCGATTGATTCATAAAATTTATGAGAATCTTTTCTTCTAAAAGCCGAAACAAGCATAGTAAAATAACAGTTCTTCATCCGAGCAAACTCTTCAATAAAACTCATTAGTACCTTCCCAATTCCCATTCCTCTACAACTGCTTTTTACAATCACATTTTCAACAATTATATATGGTCTACAATCTCCGCCAAGATCCTTACATATAATTCCAAGTAATGAACCAACTAAATTTCTGTTATCATCTTTCGCCCCGATTAATATGTAATCTTTATCCGAATTTATCAAATCAAAACTCTCCCTGAATTTTTGTAAATTTGTTTTTCTTTCTAATAATTCTTCGTATAAGTTTGACAAGTCACCTAAATCATCATAGGTTATTTTATTTATTGTAACCATGGTTACCCCCTATTCTATGTCTCCTAATGATGTTATTGTTTGCTCCTCACCCAATCATCTTTTAATATTGCATATAAAGCCAAATCATAAAATTCTTTGTTATCACGTAGCTTAACTTGAATTAAGGTTCCTTCGTACTTCATTCCACTTTTAAGCATTACCTTTCCTGAAGCTACATTGTTTGTGTCATGCTTTGCCACAATTCTATTAAACCCAATCTCAGAAAATAAATAGTCAATTACTGCTTTTAGAGATTCGCTCATTATTCCCATACCCCAATATGTTCTTGACATGCAATATCCTATTTCACAAGAATAATTCTTTTCTTCTAACTTGACTATAGAAATGCCACCAATTACTTCCCCCGTTTTTTTCACTTCAATAGCCCAATTATAAATATTATTATGCTTATACTCATTAACCCACTGCTTTATTATTTCCTTAGTAATTTCTACATTATTATGTGGTTCCCAAGTTAAGAATTTTGTAACCTCACTATCATTTGCCCAATTCTTAAATATATCATATGCATCATCAAATTCAAATCTTTGCAATAATAGTCTGTCTGTATTTAATGTTTGAGTACCTCTGTGTGTTAACATAGCAATTTCTCCTTTTGATATAAAATTCAAATAATTCTCCTTTTGTATATTTTGTCCTTATATACCATACTGCACTAATATGCGAATTACATCTTAATGAATTCCCCAAATCCAATAGGAGTATCTTTATTATAGATATCTACTATATTAAAGCCTGAATTTTTATAACATTTAATTGCTCTTTCATTAAAGGAGCGAACTTCTAAAGCTATCTCTATCCTCTTGATTTTCAAACAAATCAAGCCAATCACATATTTCAATTGCGAAGTCAATAAATGCTATCCCTTGTGCGGTTATAACATTTCCATCTCTTACGACTCTTTCTGTAATAAAGTTCTCCCTTGGGAAAGGGTCTTTACCACCATATACTTCAATTTGTTTATGTGTCCATTTAACAATGGGGGTAGTATACGTAACATTATTTAAAACACCTGCCTTTGCTAAAAATACCGTTCCCGACCCACATATAGCACCTAATAACTTTTTTTCCATATTAATCTTGTTAATTAACTGTATTAATTCTGGCTTGGCATCTCCATAACATCCTCCACAAAGTATTAACCCTTCCACATCTTCATTTAATACATCAGATACTAATCTTTGTGGTTTGTACAAAATCCCTGAACGACCTTTGATGATTTTGTCTTCATATGCAATCGTAATTATTTCTTTATCACCATCTGCACCCAATAAATGGATAATAAATGTTATTTGATAATCTGTCATACCTTCAAACATAAATACTAATATTTTTCCCATTTACATGTCCTCCCACCGAAATTTTCTTCACATCTTCTTACGATTATTAAAGCATCCTCTATTTGAAATTTAAATGTCTTGATATTTCAGGATTATCACTAGTTGTTTTGATAATGTTTTTTTATAGTGTTTTCTCAAAAGCACTTCTCTTGCTTTTGTCATCCAAAAAAATTATGCCACAATACTGAAACCCGTTTTTCAAAAGCAACTTTTTCATAGACATGTTTTCATTATGTGTATCTACTCTGATACTGTGTATGCCCTTATCTAAACAAATTTTCTCTATATTTTTGATAATTATAGATGATAGTCCTATTCCTTTATAATTGGAGTCAACAGCTATTCTATGAATAACTGCGTATTTATCATTGCTGATCCATTTGCCATTATAAATAAATCTATAGTTTTTTTCGACCTCAAAAATAACTACTACAGTACCAACTACAATATTATTTTTCAACAAAACATATCCATTTTGATTGCTAATATCATTCTTTACGGTTTCAAAGTTAGGATAATTATCCTGCCATTGATTGATCCCATGTTCCTTAAAGTAAGCTTGTGCCTGCTTGATAATATTCATTATACAGTTAATATCTGCTGAAACTGCTTTTAAAAATTCCATCTTAGTTCTCTCCGTTTCCCATAAAATATATTAAAAAAATATATAAACTTAATACTTACTATATTATTTTAAAAATTCATTCAATAGCCTCTAATAAATTATTTGCTACATAATTAGGTTCTATTTCTGACCACTTATTCCTCTTTTTACCTAATGACACATTTCCAGCTCCCGGTAACACAAGTATTTTTTCCATATTAGCCCTTTCTGCAGCCATCTTAGAGGTGACTGTGCAATGTATAGCCGTTTGGATGCATTAGTTATACTGCCCTCTTCATGCCTTTAGGCATGGGCTTTGTATTAAAGTTAATTTAATGTTTTCTAACTCACTAATTTTGTTTCCTACTGCTTTTAATTGAATATCTAAACCACGTACTATTTTGTTATCTTCGTTTGATTCTTGTTCTAACATCTTTTTTATATTAGCTAATGGGATTCCTAATTCCCTTAAAAGAACTAATTGCTTTAATTTCATCATATCATTTTCATTATAATTTCTATAGTTATTTTTATCTCTTTTAAGCACTAAAATCTCTAATTACTCATATATTCTTAATGCTTTAGGAGAAACGTTTAATTGCTTACAAACCATTTTTGTATTCATTTCTTTCATATATTTCTTCACTTTGAACAACTGCACCAGAATTAAAATCTTTGGCCATTTCTTGTCTAATGATAATTATGTTTTTCTATCTTAATGAATTTTTTATTAATTAGAGTCATTTGATACTTTCCTTGGTACATACTCCTTAACTCATATTAAATGAAAAATATGTACTATCTATACCTACAAATTATACCCATTTGTTTTTACTGACTTATTCCAAGTCAATTGTGGATATGGCGTATTTATTTCATATCTTTACTTTTGTATTTTTCTATTTTTTCTAATACATACTTTATTGTAGTGCTAATTAACGTTAGCAACATTACAATAGGTGCAATTTGATTATATATAAGATAATTATTTATTATGCCAAGTGATTTATCTGTATAAAACATTGCTAATATTGCAAAAGTAACTCCTCCAACAAAGCCTATAATATATAGAATATTGCTTAATAATAACAATGCTTTTTTATAATCTTTTTTTTCTGTATCTAAATCTTTAGCCATGAATTATCCTCCTTCATTAAATGTTTCTTCGGCCTCCCTTTGTACCGAATTAATAACTAATTTATAATCATCATATTTACATTTGTAGTTATGATTGCTTCGATTAAAATTACTTAACGTAACAGCGGAAACAGCAAAGAATTCTTTATCATTATCTACTGCTTGTCTTATATTTACTTTCATTAAATTATCCTCCGCTATAAATTACATTAGTTTAATATTCTTACATTTAATATGTAATGTCTTAGTACGTCTTACTAACCTATTTAATTCATAATCGTTTTCACCAATTTTCATAGTGTATTATTTCCTCGAGGTTTTTCCGTGAACGGACTTTTGGTGTTTCATTAGCATAACCCAAAGTGACTATACCCACTACATATTTATCAGTAGGTATATTTAAAATTGGTCTTATTTCTTCTTGGATAAACCATGCAACCCAACAAAAACCTAATCCTAAGTTATCAGCTTCAAGTAGAATGTGTTCTATAGAAATTGATGTATCTCTAATTACTTGTTTAAGTTCTTCTTGTGGACTCTCTTCATTTAACGATATGTTTATATCTTTATCTATCCTGCAACGTATATCCTAACCAATTCTAATTAAGATTATGCTAAATCAAGTAATTCTCTACCCCCATTTATGAATTCAAAATCATTCATACATAACCCTTATATAAATGTGTCTTTAATTATTATTCCATACTTATTTTACCTGATTTAATATTGGTTTGTTCTTTTACTTGAAAATAAAAGGTGTTTAGGTTACTCATAATATTCATTTCCAAGGCTTTTATCCAAACCAACAACTTTCAGCCATTTTCCTGTTTCATTTATTGTAGAACCATTTATAATTCCTATATGACACATTAAATGTCGATATTGTCCCAATACTAAAGCCAATCTGGTATATTCACATACTTGTGGCTTTTCATATAACATATCATCTGTTAACTCACTCAAATATTTATTAATCTTAATTTTTATACCATCAAAATAACTAACTAATTCTTCCTTTCTTAATGTACGGTCACTTTTAATTTCAAGAGAATTTAGATTTTTCTCGTGAAGGATGGGCTCACTGTATTGCTCTGGATTGATAAACCATCTATCAAGAGAATGAAGTGTATGATATAAGTGCTTCCAGATAGGCATTTCGCAGATAATAACATTTAAATTACACGTTTTTAACGTTATATCCATGTTATAAAACATAATCTCAGTTTGTTCAATAATAATATCAACTAACTGTCTTTCCATTTTTTCTCTCCCCAATCTACTATTATTTACTCTTCTAAAAAGTTTTTTTCACTTTTCAAATACAAAGATTTATCATCTCTGGCTCTCATTGTTGCAATTATTCCGTCGAGATGGTCATACTTACTTTCATTAATCCCATAATGATCTCTTAACCTTCCATCTATCCTAAATCCATACTTATTTAAAATTTTTACAGACGGAATATTATTTGAGGCTGAAAGGTTTTAAAATTAATCTTGCTGACTCTAAGGCTTTTCTATCCAATTAAATACCCCCATTTCATTAAATGTTTTTTGCGAAAAGTTGTTGCAATAGATTTAGGTATTTGTCTGGATAGATTAAACTAATTTCTCCATGACCACTTTTCTCAATTACCTTTAAAACACTACCGTTAATAGTTTCATTCAGTAGAGATGCAGATTTTTTCATTATTGATAATTCTTTCTCTCCAACTAATATTAATGTTTTTGCTTTTGTATTACACAAAGTTTGCGGCATTGGATAATTTACATTACTTATAGTAATATTGATTAGTGATTCTTTTGTTATTCTTGAACTCTCTTCATAATAAGTCTCAAATAAATTCTCTGGTACGTTCATTGATTTAGCCTGTAGCTTTGCAAACCACCTTTTTTTAGTTAGCCCATAACACATCTTATACATTGGTACAGTTAATTCGCTTACCATCTTTATAGGATAAACTAAAGCACTTTCTATAACAGCATTATCTGTAATAGCACATTCTTTAGATAGTATTTCAACAGTTATTTGAGCACCGATAGATAGACCACAGATTGCTAAAACTTTTCCATTACAATTGTCTTTTATATATTTAATAACCTGCTCACCTGATTTTTTTATACTTACAAAAGTGGTATCACAAGCTTCACCGTGACCATCAATAATAGGTGTTACAATACAATACTCCTTCTTCAATGCTTCAATTTGTGGTTTCCATGACCACCAAGACAATCCACCGCCGTGAAGAAAAATAATAATAGGCATACTTTTATTTCCGAATTCTTTGAATATCATGTGTTCCCCCTTATCCATAAATTCTAAACTATATAAATAATTTTTACTCCATCTTTTTTTACCGTTTCTATATAGTTTTTTACCTTTGCAACACAGTTAGAGAGTATTATTCATCAACTTTAATTACAAATTACTCTCATTAGGTTTATAAGTTGATTAACATTACTTTATATATTCAGTAACTAAATCAGTAAAAAGAATACCTTCTAAATGGTCTATTTCATGACAAAAACATTTTGCTAAATCTCCTGTAACAGTCAATATAATTTCCTCACCATTTTCATTCAACGCCTCTACTGTTAACTTTGCAGGTCTTTTTAACTTTCCCAATGTATTTGGAATACTTAAACATCCCTCTACGACTTCTTGAATACCTTCCTGTTTAATTATCCTTGGATTAACTAATTTTATAAGTCCTTCTCCCATATCTATTACAACTAATTGTTTTAATATACCTACTTGTGGAGACGCTAACCCTCCGCCTTTTGAATGATACATAGTATCCGCCATATCACTTAGAATTCGCCTAATTTTATCGTCTACTTCTTCAACTGTTTTACTCTTTTTTCTTAATATTAGATCATCAAAAAGTCTAATTTGTCTTAATGCCATTTAAACTCCCCCCTAATTTTTTGTACTCAAACCATTTACTTTTCAGCTATAATACATACGCATTGATTTTTCTCGTAAATTTCAACTGACTTAAATCCTACATCTTTTAGCAATTGTCTAATTGAATCATTTGTATTATACTCGCTCATATGGTAATTTATTTTGTATGATTCTGAAAAGATTAAAAATTTTCCACCCTTATGTATCACCCTAATCACTTCTTGTATATCTGACTTTAAGTTTGGCCAAAAATAGTGTGTTCTAATAGCTGTAATGTAATCAAAAAAATTATCAGAAAAAGACATTGATGAAACACTGGCTTGACTTATTATAATATTGCCTTGTTTAACCTTTTGTTTATTTTTCTTTATCGTAGTTTTCACAGCCGATTCAGAGTAATCAATAGCAAATATATTAGCTTTGGGATACATCTTTGATAACATATAAACTGTTTTTCCTCCACCACACCCAATATCTAATATTTTATCATCAGTACAATCTATTTGACTTAAAGCCCATTTGTTTAGACCTGCGTCCATAATATTCATAATTTTCACCATAATAATGCCTACTAATCCCTTCGGCTCTTTGCATTGTTCTACTAATTTATCTATGATTTTTATATTCTCCATCCCCTCTTATTTTTAACAATTGCTTCTCATTATTTCATTATTGTGTCATAACTGTGTTTTTACAGATTATGATTATAATCTCTTGGATAAATGATAAAGCTTGTGATTTTTGGGACAGTCTTCTAATACGCCGAAAATATCATATCCATTTTTCAAATAGAAATCTTTCGCCTGGAAGTCATATGTACTCAAATATACAATATGGCATCCCCTATTTTTCGCATCAACTTACACAAGTCTCAATAATTGTTTCGCAACTCCCTAGTGCTTTCCAAAGAGGATATATCAATACACTTGGTAAGACAAATATTAGTGTAGAGAATACAAATCCTGATAATGCAATAACCATCCCCTGCATTTTAGTTACAACAATTGTTTCGTTTGGTGAGATACCTGGGGCTAATAGTGATTTCCTAAAATGTGCAGGTATTCCGTAAATTTTATATACAATAAAATGACCAAATTCATGGATTATAATTAAAATTAGAACCATAAAAAGCAAAAATCCAAATTTCATAAAATCCTCCTTAATTATATTTTTTAGTAGTGAGTATTAAATAACGATTGTTCATCAACTGCATTTTTATGATTGATGCAGTATTTATGAAAATAATGAATTATGTATATTATTACCATTTTTCATTTATAAGGAGTGATTTTTATGTTAACTGTTAAGGCTTCACATACTCAATATCAAAATTTTGTTGAAACATTTTCAGAAAAATTCTTTATTCAAACAAATCAAGAGATTACTTTGGTTCAGCGAAGCTCAATAATCACAAAAATCTGGTCTGCCGACCTAACAGGCATTGTCCGCAAGGAATATAGACATAAATAGCTATTCCCAGTTCAATGTGACAACTGTGAAAAATGTCCTATTAAAAACAAGAAAATTTATTACACTAAAACATTAGATAACCCAAGATATTTTACTCCTATACTAAGAGGTTCAAAGCAATGGAAACTTCTTTATAAACGACGTTCAACTACTGAAAGGTGTTGGGTAGAATAAACAACGACTTCCATGCTGAAACAGCGATTATTTATTCCGTTGGTCGCAGAATAACAAGAGTATTTCTTGATGCATTTTGCTGCTTTATAGATGCTTGGGCTAATGAAAAAGAGGTAACTCTTGCTGATATCTTCCCGGTTTTCAAGAAAATAGCTGCCTAATTTATAATGAGTTTTAACTCAATAACCAGCCTACGACTTTTTTAAAATAGTGTATAAAAAGGCCTTTTTGTCATGCCTACTATTAATTCAAGTATAGTATTCCATCCAAATTAATACTTTTGTTCCTCAAATATGGAAATTGTTAATTATTGTTTACCGAGTACACTATTCACCATAGATTACTATTGTTTAAATATCGTATATTTGTAATTGATAAACAATTTATAAATATTATTAATTAAAGTTATTAATCATGAATCGTTAAAATAGCAAAACAAATAAACCAAATAATAAATCCCAATAAACTTAGGTTTATTTTTCTGAATATTTTTAATCCATTCTTTTTACAGTATGAGTGTAACATTTGAATAGTAGATAAACCCCCACAGTATATTAAAAATGAAACTACTATATTAATCTGTTTTAAGTTTGCTACCAGTCCCATTGATAAACCGCTAAACATATAGATAGATAAAATTTGACTTGTTAAAGATATTTTCTCATACCTTTTATTCATTTTATTCTCCTCTCTATTTATAAAATCCTATAAAAATTTTTCAGTCCAAAGGTTGGTTTAATGAACATTATTCTACGATTGTTTAAGTATCATATATCTACGATTAATCAACAATTTATGAATTCTATATATTGAGATTACTATAATCTTATGCATATTTTACTCTTTGAGCAATTGGATGATTTTCTTTAAACTGAACCAAATCCCATAAGTTTCCGTATAAATCTTTAAATACTGCAACTGTACCATATGATTGTTCTTTAGGTTCTCTAATGAATTCTATACCTTTTGATATCATTTCATTATAGTCTCTCCAAAAATCATCTGATCCAAGGAATAGAAAAACTCGTCCTCCTGCCTGATTTCCAATAAACGATAATTGTTCAGGTTTGGAAGCTCTTGCAAGTAATATTGTGGTTCCTGACGAACTTGGCGGAGACACTACCACCCAACGTTTATCTTGTTCTTCTTGGTATGTATCTTCTATCAATGTAAAATGAAGTTTCTTTGTGTAAAATTCAATGGCTTCATCATAGTCTTTGACCACTAACGCAATATGTACAACAGATTGTATCATTTTATTTACCATCCTCACTTTCTTTACAAAATATAGATAATATTATTGTGCCGTCTATATTTACTATTGTTATATTAGTTTTCACTATAAATCCCTTCAAAAATCTCTATGATTTCTTATTCTTTCAATTGTTTTTTCTCTAATGTTATCATTATTAATAACGGGTATATGCTTTGTATTATAATACTCAATTACATCAATGATTTTCACGCCTAATTCAGATAGGGGCTTACTTACACCTTCTATTGTATATCCCATAGATTCTTTAGTTTCACCTGCACAAACACCTATAATAATTGCTTTTTTCCCTGGCGAGAGGCGGCTTTTCCATCCATTACTATAATCATTTAAACAGAATGTCCTATCTAACAAGGATTTCATCTGCGCAGTCATATTATAATTGTATGATGGAGAAGCAAATATATATCCGTCTGCCTTTTTCATATTTTCTATAATCTCAGTTACGCCATCTTGAATATTGCAAATCCCTGCCTTTATACAATATTCACAGCCAGTACAAGTTGAAATATTACTTATACCCCAAAAAAATTTATCAACTCTAATGTTTTTCTCATTTAATCCTTCAATCACATAATTTACCATTAGCTCTGTATTCTTCCCTTTTCGAGGACTGCCAAGCACTGCAATCCATTTTTCACTCATACCACCACTCCTACATTATAAATATCTTTTTTGATATATAAACTGATATAACCCAATTTCTCATTTATCAAAATCGGCTTCATATATTTTACAAGGTACCCCGTTAGGGTAGAAACCTTCTTCGATATAGTGAAATCCATATTTTTCATAAAACCCATTTAAATCGGTACAAAGATAAATTTTTTCAAATCCCTCTTGCTCAGCATCTTTCTTTATCTTCTCAATCAGTAAAGCCCCCCATTCTTTTCCACGATAGTCTTTTTCCATATAAAGAGAACATAACCATGGCGATAAGTCTGTTCTATTTATAAAATCATGCCCTATTAATCCTATGCAACCGATAATTCGCTCATTGCTTTCTATCAGATACCAATATGGCACAGGCTCCCTAGAACTTATACATCCAAAGATACTATCTTCATACAATTGGTAATTGGTTTCATTTCCCCATTTACTGTGAATATATTTTACTGCAGCTTCTTTATAATCAGGTTCTCTCCTTATCGAAATAATTCTCATATGTTTCTCCTTTTTTATATAATCTTTTACCTACTATTACAATGCTGTTTCAGAAAAATGTTACATTATGTAAGCACACATTCTAATCATTTGATTGTTTACGTTTTCTAATAATATTTGTACCCACTTGAACTATTGCCCATCCAATTGTTGAACCAACTGCTTAATATTGTGAATTAAGTTAAATCAAAGATATTCATTTTCTTGATACGATCATAAAATGTGGGCTCATTCCCATAATTTCATCTTCATTTTCTGTATGTCTTACAATGTTTAATAGTCTTTCCCTGCTGTTCATATCTTCCAATTTTTCATTTAAATAAGGTGTAAACCAAATCACTCCTTCTATTGCATACTTTCTAATTGTTTCAAATCCTACTTCTTCAACCTCCTTTTGTAATCCTAATGCAGTGTGGAAGTATGCTTGTGCAATAAAATTTGGATATTCTTTTGGTCTTATATGAATACCTGATGAAATTTCATTTTCAATCATATTGTTATATATATCGTCATCCAAAAAGTTATTATCCTTTCCGTATGTTGACAGTGCCCAGGTCGCAGAACTAAATTTTGATATTCCTACTGAAAATAATAGACCGTCTTTCTTTAAAACTCTTTTAGCTTCATTCAAAACTTGTAATCGGTCATCTCTATTTTGCAGATGATACAACGGACCCATAAGCAAAACAATATCTGCACTTTCATCAGCTCTATTAATTTTTCTTGCATCACAAACTTCTGCAATGAAATTATTATTTTGATTTTGATTTTTAATCGCATATTCAACTGCAGATGGTGCTAATTCTAAAAGATGTACTTCGTTATTCATCTCTGAGAGCCAAGAAGAATAAATTCCAATACCTCCACCAATATCATAAATTTTATTATTACTGTTAGTAATATATTTCTTCAATATTTCTTTTGTTCTATATAATTCAACTATTCCAAGTCCTCTTTCTAATCTACCTTTTTCAGCACCAGCATTATAAAATTCAAACACTTCATCTACCTTTTCCATATACACCTTACCTCCTTACAAGATTCTACTAATAATGAACTTTAATTATAAATTGTACTTTACCTTGTTACTTAAGAAGTTACGTCATGATATCGTACAAATTCGTCACAGTTTGAACGAGGATTACATATCATTACTATAAACATTTACTTGATACTATAATTACTAAAAGCAATTCTATGTTGACTGAATTATTATTTTCTTTGCCAAAACCATTGAAAATGCCCATATATAATCAGCAATTGGACCTGCCACACTTCCTACTAAAAATGCTTTCCAAAGAGGGTATAACAATGCACTTGGTAATACAAATATTACTGTAAAGAATACAAAGCCTGATAATGCAATAACCATACCCTGCATTTTAGTTACAACAATTGTTTCGTTTGGTGAGATACCTGGGGCTAATAGTGATTTCCTAAAATGTGCAGGTATTCCATAAATTTTATATGCAATTAAATAACCATTGTTCATCAACCGCATTTTTATGATTGATGCAGTATCTATGAAAATAATTAATTAATGGTTCTATACATTATATTTGCTTTTTTTCTCTTTTGAATACAAATATCATCATAGAACCGAACATATCCGCACATTGAAAATTAACAAGTTCCCAACCCTCATTTCCGTTTTTGAAAAGAATCTCATCACATTTTTGTTTTAGAGAACGTTTAGTATCAAAAGCTGAACCACATATTTCAGTTTTGTATTCCCACATATTACCCCTTCCTCTCTATATTATAAATTACTCTTGATATCTCACTCATTCTTAGTATTTCATCATTTTAAAAAGAAACCTTCTTGGTATATATTGAATTATTGTATTTATATGGGCATAGATAGGTGACTTAAAGAGAGCTACGCTTTTTTGTTAAATTATGGCTACGATGGATGTCCGCATTATCTCTGGTAACTTACCCTTCCATGTCTCACAGGATCTATGTCCTAAATTCCTTCGTTCAGTCTATCCAAGAGGCGGATGTCAGTATATGCTCCTATACCGGGTCTATGCCCTTATGGTGAATTTTAAACCTGACTAATCCCAGTTTCTTTTTTCAAAGATCTATTTTAAAATGAGTACCTTTTATAAGTTTTCCACAATTATTGGCTGAAAAATCAGCTATAGACTTGCTGTGGATTATTTTAAATATTTCTAATTAGAAATGAGTTGTGGATAACTAAGCTACTTTGAGTTGTAGGTTAAATCCTGTATCCTTCATTAGTTTTTGTGGATTATATTCAACTTTTTTAGTTATTATAGTGAAAAATATTCTTATAAGCTTACAGCATAGTAAAATCAAAGATTGTTTTTTCTTTAATGGATTTTCTTTTCTATTTGTATAATATTCATGTAGCATTTTAAATTCATTATTCTTAGATACTAATGGCATTATCACACGGAATAAAATTGCTCTAAGCCTTGCTCTACCTCTTTTGCTTATACTTGTTTTACCTTTATGTTTACCCGAACTATTCTCAATCAGATTTAAACCTGCAAGCTTTTGAATTTGGCTTGGATGTGTAAATCTTTTTATATCACCAACTTCGGCAATGAATCCTGCAGCAGTCATTATTCCTACACCTTTAATAGATACCATTTCCTTGACACCAGGTATCTGAAAAGCTAATTCCTCAATTTCTATCTCTAATTGTTCATTTTGTTTCAAATATAGTTCATACTGTTCCAAGTTGGCTTCGAGCTCTCTCTTAGCCATTTTAAGGCCTTCTTTAATTCCAATAGAAATCTTAGCTGCCTCAACAAGTCGTACTGCCCTTTGATTGCCTACGGCACGTTTAATTTCTTTTCTCCATGTCGCAACTATTTGCTGCACACCTGTTAATAAAACTTCTTCTGGTGTAGCAAACTCCGTTAATGACATTAACGCAGCTTTACCTTCCCAGTCGGCAAAAACATCATTAAATTCTGGAAAGTATTTGTCTAACCAATGATCCACTTTATTTTTTATTATATTTAAATTCTTGGTAAGACTTTCTCTCATGCCCATTGCTATTCTTAACTCGCTATATATTCCTTCCGGAATGTAAGGCTGAGAATATCGGCCTTCAATGACAAGCTTTGCAATTGTTTTTGGATCTTTAAGGTCATTTTTTGTCTGAGAGTTATCATCTAACTCTTTGCTTCTTTTAACATGAAATGGGTTAACAAGAACAAGCTTGATCCCCAGTTCCTTTAAAAAATTTCCCAATGTAAACCAGTAATGACCTGTAGGCTCTAACCCTACAATTATGTTATCTTTTTTATTTTCTTTAGCTACTAATTTTAACCACTCATGAAATGATTTAAAACCATCCGCTGTATTTTCAAACGATTTAACCTTACTAAGCTCTATACCTCTGTAATCGAACGCTCTTGCATACTGAAATTGCTTTGCAATATCAATTCCTACCACTAAGGTATTTTCTGTTATTGACATTATCTTTTCATTCTGTGTATAATTCATATTGAGTACCTCCACTGATAATTATAAATTAGGGATAAAAGTTGCAACTATTATACCCCGTATTTTATCAGTAGGTGCTCTTTTTTTCAAAGTTCATTTTAATTCATAACAGGAATGCTCCTTAGTTAAAATAATAACTA
>Ga0209125_1002325_pt1 | contig 14856 bp, 15 predicted proteins | sample BarGraIncub1131A_FD_184503 | JGI IMG/M metagenome (GOLD analysis project Ga0209125, IMG submission 184503) | Arctic peat soil microbial communities from Barrow, Alaska - Barrow Graham LP Incubations 11-31A (SPAdes) (version 2) | ecosystem: Environmental > Terrestrial > Soil > Wetlands > Peat... | reverse complement strand
TAATTTACCTAACAATGTTTATGGAATAACTACCATATCTAGGGTTGGAAAGATGATGTGGGATATTATCGATAAAGATTGGAAATAGGGTATAATTTATCGCATGAAGGTTCGGCATGTAGAATGTTCTGATAGTAGAGAATTCGTTAACAGGCTCTAAGTTTATTACATGAAAAACTTCCTAACGCACTTATTCGACGTCCTGTCTCAGAAGTGCTAGCAGCCCGTCCTGGGCTGCTTACGCAAGTTTTTCATTACATAAACTAAGAGCCTGTAAAACTCATTATATACTATCTGTCACACTCCTACATGCCGAACCTTCATGATTATTATTTATACCCCTCACGATGTGTTAGAGAATAGAACTAAGGCTTATTCAAAGCATTCTACGCAATATATACTTTTGTTAGCATAATCCAAGAAAAACTATCTAATTTAGAAAAGGCTTATCTTTTCCATAATTCTTTTAGGCGGCAGCCTGTGATTTTTTAAGTGCAACAAAACTATGATAGCATATCAAAAAGGCCACAAACTTTTAAAAAGTCTTACAATATGTTTAGTAACAGCTAAATATCATTATTGATATTAAAACAAGGTACGTTAGTGCCTCTATACGGATCTGGTGTATCTAAATAAATGAGTTAACAAAATGAGGGGACTTAAGCTACTGGAACTTTTTCTCCACTCCTACATGCTTTCATCTTCATGATTATAATTTATACTCGGTACGGTGTGTTAGATGATAAAGTATGAAAATTCTCCGTAGTGACTTGCAAAAAGAAGCGCTGAAACCATTGAAAGTCCGTTTAGAAATTCTTCTTTTGCTAATAAAAAATTATCGTAAGCCTGACAGGAAGGCAGGCTAGCGAACCCGAGCCAGGACGGCGAGTGTGAGCGTTAGAGAATTTTATATTGGCAAAAGATTAGAATTTCTTAATGGACTTTCAGGTTTTAAGCTCTTTTGCAAGGCACGCAGGAGAATTTTCATACTGACTACTTTAATTGCGGTAGGTGATGAATTAACAGAAAAGTCTTGACAAGGTAAAAGATAGGTATTATACTGAAAAAGTCATTGAATGATAAGGTTATCATGGGTCTATAGCTCAGCTGGTTAGAGCGCTGCTCTGATAAGGCAGAAGTCGATGGTTCGAGTCCATTTAGACCCACCAAAATTATTTTACAAGGTAATTAAAAAAATAACTAGCTGCTATGCTAGTTATTTTTTTATGCCTATACATGAAATAATATGGTCAGTTTCTTCCATATCTATTTGTAGTTATACCATCGCTTATGAGTACAATATTTTTATCTAAATCAGTTCTATAGATAATACAATTTAACTTTTTAAGTTTATCTAAGGTTTCTCTATTTGGATGGCCATAACTGTTTGAGGCTCCACAGCTTATTATTGCAATTTTTGGAGAAACTCTATTTAGAAATTCCTCTGAAGTTGATGTATTACTACCATGATGTGCAACTTTAAGCACCTCAGCATGTAAATCGTAACCTTTATCTAAAACCTCATCCTCACTTAACTTTTGCATATCACCCGTGAATAAATAAGTTGAATTTTTATAAGATACCTTTACTGCGCAAGAGTAATTATTAGTATCTTTATAGGTGGTTCTATTGGGTGATAGCATAATACAGGTGGTATTAGGACCTAAATCTAAAGTCATATTAGGTTTAGCTATTTTTATTTTAAGACCTTTACTTTTTAAAGCTCTAATCATATCTTCAAAGGATTGGGAGGAGGAGGTAGCTTTAGGGGCGTAGAAGGCTCCGATTTTAAAAGTTTTAATTACACTAGCCATACCTCCTATGTGATCGTCATGGGGATGAGTTGCAATTACATAGTCTAGTTTAGTAATGTTATTATTTTTTAGATATCTAATTAGTTTTGTCTTTGAATCACTGGTACCACTATCAATTAGTAAGTTTTTATTATTTACTTGAATAAGTATACAATCACCCTGTCCTACATCGATAAAATGGGTAACCATATTATTTTCTAAAATTATGTTAGATTTATTATTAGATTTATAAACAACAATTGCAGCTATAGTTACAAAGAGGGTAAAAGTGAGAATTAAGCTGTATTTTAACCAGGTTTTTTTTGGCATATGATTAATCTCCTACATAATATTTGAAATACATAAATAATTTTATCCATTTTAATAAAAAAATATCAATATATAGAAAAAAGCATTGATTCCTAATCACTTATTTTCTCGTGGGAAAATTTGATATAAGGCTCATAAACTAGTATAATTATATTTGTAGTTTAATCTAAGATACACGGAAGGGATAGAGATATGAGAACGGTTTATTTTTATTTACGTTTTGTTATTGATTTGATTGGGAAGGGTTTTAAGGAAATAAAACTTAATAGCATAAAAAAACATAAAACTACAGAAGAGGTGGACGCATATCTATCTAAGGTAGTTAAGGATTGGTCTTATTTTATACTTAGAATAGCAGGTTTAAATTTAACAGTAGTTGGGAGAGAAAATATACCAAATGAACCATGTGTTTTTGTGGGAAATCACCAAAGTAATCTTGATATACCGGTGATATTATCTAGCATGAATACGCTCACAGGAGCAGTTGCCAAAAAGGAAATGGAAAAAATACCAATAATGAGCTATTGGATGAGGCAAATTCACTCTGTATTTATGGATAGAAAAGACCCAAGAGAGGCTTTAAAATCAATTTCAGAAGGTGTCGAAAATTTAAAGAATGGATATTCTATGATTATTTTTCCAGAAGGTACTAGAAGTAGAACTAATAATATGGGGGAATTTAAGAAAGGTAGTATGAGGCTAGCAATAAAGGCTGGAGTACCTATTGTTCCTATAACGTTTTATGATACTCATAAAGGCATGGAAGGTAATAATGGGAAGGTTAAAAAGGCAAACGCTAAGCTTATAATAGATAAACCTATATATATGGATAAAATGTCAAAGCAGGAAAAAGCGGAGATTTCAGAAATGGTAAAAAATATTATCCAAACAAATATAAATGTAGAAAATGGAAGAAAATAACGAAAGAAGCAGTTAAATCATCACCTCGGTGCTGCTTCAACTGCTTCTTTAACTTATACTATGGATTCACGAGTAAAACCGTAGCTTTTGATCTAGTCATAGCTTCAATACTGTATCTTATACCTTGTGTACCCATGCCAGAGGATTTTGTTCCTGAGAAAGGAAAATGGTCAGGCCCTCTTTCGGGTTTATTATTAATTTGAACGGTACCTACCTCGAGTTTATTTGCGATATTAAAGGCATCATCTATATTTTTAGTATAAATAGAAGTTTGAAGACCATATTCAGATCTGTTAGCTATTTCAATAGCTTCTTCAACGTTTTTAACCCTAATAATTGGAAGTACTGGGCCAAAGGGTTCCTCCCAAGCGAGCCTCATATCTGTAGTAACGTTATCAAATAAGGTTGGGTAAATCAGATTATTATTTCGCTTGTTTCCAAATAATAATGTAGCCCCATGACCTATGGCATCGTCTATGAGTTCTTGAACATAGTCTGCAGATTTATTGTCTATGAGTGGAGTTATTTCACAGCCATCTTCTGGATTTCCTACTTTTAGAAGTTTGATATTTTTCATTAATTCTAAAATAAGACTATCTGCAACATCATTTATAACTAAAACCCTTTTAACAGCGGTGCATCTTTGTCCAGAATAGCTAAAAGCCCCAGTAACAATATCTTTGCCCGCGCTTTCAATATCAGCATCGCACAATATTATAGCAGCATCTTTGCCGCCAAGTTCCATTATCATAGGTACCATTCCAGCAATAACAGCTATATGTTTTCCTACCTGAGTACTTCCAGTAAAGTTTATAAAGTTAATATCCTTGTGGGTTACTAAATAATCACCTATTTCAGAGCCTCTGCCTGTTATTGTGTTTAAAATCCCATGTGGAACGCCGGCTTCATGAAAAATTGCAGCCAGATGCAGTGCACTAATAGCTCCTTGAGTTGAAGGCTTTAGTATTACACTATTTCCACCAATAAGGGCAGGTGCTATTTTAGATGCAGAAAGATTAATAGGATAATTAAAAGGGGAAATTGCAAGAACAACACCTACTGGTACCTTAGTGACAAAGGATATTTTGTTTTTCTTGAAACCAGGAAAGTTATCTGCACCTATAGTTTCACCTTCTAAATGTTTACCAGCATCAGCGGTAAATCTGATAAAATCCGCAGTCCTTTTTATTTCAGCAATACAGGAGTGTTTGTCTTTAGCAATTTCCTTTTGCAGAATGTAGGATAAATAATCAACATTTTCATCAAGTAAGGCAGCAGCTTTATGCAAAATTGATGCTCGGGTGCTAACGGCCATATTAGCCCAACTTTTTTGAGAAGCTTTTGAATTTGCAATAACTATATTAGCTTCGTCTTTGCTCATAGCTGGGATTTTACCTACTAAACTGTTGTCTACAGGAGAAAAGATATCTATGGTATTATTAGACGTAACCCAATCACCATTAAATAGATTCTTGTAATTTTTATCTTCGCAAATACTATCAAACAATATGAAACACCTCTCTTTAGGGTTGTTATATTAGGCACAATGGAACAAATAAAAAGAATACATACTTGCTATTTGCTTCATTGTGCTTCATTATAGTATTAACAAAACATAAGTATATTATTTAATTGGGTAATATATGTGAAGCTTTAGCATTATTGCGATTATTAGTCGTGCCGTTTGGTTATGAGGTTTTGGATTATAGATATTTTAGATTGTAGTAATGCATTTTGATTCTCCAGTTTTAATACATTATTTTTAGCTTCCTTATTTTTATTATCTAGAAGCTTTAAAGTTTTCTGTAATTTTTTGTTTGTGTCCAATTTCTCTTTGATAATTGGCTTATACATTTTACTCAAAGTAAAATTTTCATCCATTAAAGAACTTATTTTTTTATAAAATAGCATTAGAAATAATTTATTTTTTTCTCCTATATTTTTTAAATTGGAAATAATCCAATCTATAAATTTACTCATATATAATCACCTCAATTATATTCTACCTAAAGAATACTAAGAAAGGCAAGGTAAAGTTAATGGATAAAAATAGCAATAATTATTATTTAGAGTCAATTAAAAATAAAACTAAAAAGCTTGACCTTAAAAAAGCCCAATTTGAATTAGAAATAATGCAGCAAAATAATTTATTAGTGCAAAGTAATTCTGCAGTGCAGAAATTAAAGTGTACAAACGATGTGTTACATGATGAATATAATGGTTTAATAAGATTACTCCAGAAAGAAGGAATAGTTTTTGAGATAAATTTCAATGAATATAGTCCTCAAACCTGGGATAATCTATTTATAGTAAAAGGCTCAAAGGGTTATGAAATTCAAACTAAAACAGGTATTAGGTTAATGATGTTGGATAAAGAATTTTTAAAGATTATACAAGATATACACAAAAAAGACTCTTATAGCTTAATTATAATAAGAGTTACGGACAAAACTGCTTTGGTTCAGTTGAGATTTACTTAATGGCCTTAAAATAATATGTAGAAAATTAATTGCAATAAAAAAGAAGTTGAATTTTATACTTCAACTTCTTTTTTATTATTCTTTAAAAATTTATTTGGTAATTACTTAACCTCAGTTCTGTCTCTGTCTCTATCTCTGTCTCTTCCTAAGAAAGATAAAGAATATAGGCCAGCTATGCCTACTAGAGCAAATATAATTCTAGTAAATGCTGTACCAGTACCAAATAAGCTTGATACTAGGTCAAATCGGAAAAATCCAATTAGTCCCCAATTTATAGCTCCTATAATAACTAATACGAGTGCAGTAATATCTAATCCTTTCAACGTACACATCTCCTTTTTAATAAGTTTTCAGTATTAGTGTTAGCAATTTTTTAAAAATTATTACTGCATTATAAAAAATTATTTTATTTCGCCATGTATTTCATAGTGGGTGATTTCTTTTATCTTATTTTCGCCCTCAATAAAGACTACTGTGGGTTTAAATTTTCTAGCTTTTTCTTCGTCTATTAGGCAATAAGTCATAATTATTATTTTGTCTCCAGGCTGAACACATCTTGCAGCCGCACCATTTATACACATAACTCCACTACCAGCATCTCCAGCAATGGCATAAGTTTCAAATCTTTCTCCATTATCAATATCAACGATTTGAACTTTTTCATATTCTAGGATGTTTGCATTGTCCATTAGTGATTTATCTATTGTTATACTTCCCACATAATTTAATTTAGCTTCTGTAATAACAGCCCTGTGTATTTTAGATTTTAACATAGTTATTATCAATTGTTTCCCTCCTGTTTTTCTCTGGGGCACATAACACTTATTAAGTGTTATGCCTCCTGCTTTCTTTTAGTCTTTTTTATTTTGTTTTCCATATAAAATTATCTATTAATCTTGTTTTACCAAAAAATACAGCAATAGCAACAAGAACAGGTTTATCAATGATTTCTATAGTAGTAAGGGACAGAGCATCTACAACTTCTATATAATCTATTTTAGCAAGGACTTCACTTTCAAGACCATTTTTTATGATTTCCTTTAAAAGCTCAGCAGATTTTTCACCAGTTGATAACAGCTCTTTAGCTTTTGTTAAGCTTTTGTTTAAAATTAAGGCTGCTTTTCTTTCGCTAGGTGATAAATAATTATTACGTGAGCTTTTTGCAAGGCCATCGTCTTCACGCACAATTGGGCACCCGATTATTTCTATAGGAAAATTTAAGTCTCTAACCATTCTTTTTATTACAGCTAGCTGCTGAGCATCTTTTTCTCCAAAATAAGCTTTATCAGCACAAACTATATTAAAGAGCTTTGAAACTACAGTACATACACCGTCGAAATGACCAGGCCTTTTAGCACCACATAAGCCATTTGTAAGGCCATTTACTGATACGCTTGTTAGTGAATCCACATAATACATTTCTGAGGCTTCTGGAGCAAATATTAAGTGGGCTCCAGCGCTTTCACATAGAATTGTATCCCTAACTAAATCCTTTGGGTAAGACGCTAAATCTTCAGTCGGACCAAACTGTATAGGATTTACAAATATGCTAACTACAACTTTTTCATTTTCACTTGAAGCACGTTTAATTAGACTTGCATGTCCCTCGTGTAAATATCCCATTGTAGGAACTAGGGCAATGCTGTAGCCTTCTTTTTTCCAAGCTTTCACTTGAATTCTAACTTCATCGATAGTTTTTACAGTATTCATTTTTTATAGGCAAAATAAGTTGTTATTAAATACAACCTATTAATGCCCTTTTCACTTCCCTTCCTGCGTTAATTAGTATAATTTGCTTAAAATTTCATCAGCTATTTTAAAACTGTGCTCTGTGCCGGGAAATGTTCCTTCGTTAACCTCTTTAATATATGATTTAAATCCATCTCTCATTAAATCTCCAACATTTGCAAAGTTTTTTACAAACTTAGGTTTAAGATCTGAGAACATATTAAGCATATCCTGGTATACTAAAATTTGACCGTCACAGCCACCACCAGCGCCTATTCCAATAGTTGGTATAGATATTTCCTTCGATATAATATATGCCAGTTTTGAGGGGATACATTCAAGTACAATTGCAAAGGCACCTGCAGCCTCTATTTTTTTAGCATCTTCAATAAGTTTTCTTGCATCTTCAAGATTTTTACCTTGGACCTTAAAGCCCCCGAACATATTAACAGATTGAGGAGTTAGACCTATATGACCCATTACAGGGATCTGCGCATTTACTATAGCTTGAATTTGTTGGCAAACTAAAGCACCACCTTCTAATTTTATTGCTTGTGCCCCAGCTTCTTGAATAAATCTTCCTGCATTTTTCACTGCATCATATACTGAAGCTTGATAAGACATGAAAGGCATGTCTCCAACCACAAGAGCATTTGTGGTGCCGCGAACAACAGCTTTAGTATGATGTAGCATATCATCCATGGTGACACTTAAAGTGTCCTTGTAGCCTAGACAAACCATGCCTAAGGAATCCCCTACTAAAATTCCATTAACACCACATTCATCAATGAGTCTTGCCATGGAATAATCATAAGCTGTAAGCATTGTTAATTTTTCATGGTCGCGTTTTGCGGATATAAAGGTTGAAATAGAATTTTTCACTTAATTATCCTCCTAAATCAATAAATATTCTTTAAGTTTACTATAGTCTCTGTCACTATGTTTTTCTTCCGATATTGCTAGTAGCTTTAATGATAAATTTTTATAGGTTTGCACATCCCCTGTGGGTATAGCACCTATATGATGTTTTACTGTGCACAAATCATTTCTTTCAATAGGACCAGTTAAAGAATTTATAAAGCCTTTGGTTTTTATATTATCAATATTATTTTGGATCAAGGGTAATAATGCTTCTAGAGCATCTTTTTCACTAATTCCACATTGAGTTAGGTAACTGCACCCCGTATTAATTAGAGATAAGGCTAAATTAGATACTGTGACGCTAGCTAAGTGATAAAGCGCCTTATCATCTTTTTTAATAACAAAAGAGTTATTACCTAGTGACTGAATAAAATTTTTAAGCTCAGGTATATATTTTTCTGGGCCTTCTATAGAAAAATAAGCGTTTTGCAAGTTCTTATAGGCGTTATACTTATCAGAAAATGGGAAAATTGGGTGAACTGAATATGCGAATGCATCTGAATTGTTTATATCTAAAAAAACACTAGAAGTTAAGGAACCACTAGTATGACATATTATTTTATTAGTTAAGTTAAAATTTGATAATTTCTGCAAAACTTCATGAATGGAATCATCAGGAGTAGTAATAAAAATCATTGAACTATCCTTCACCAAATCATTAATGTTTTCGTAAGCTTTTGAGCAAGTAAACTCTGATGCTTCTATAGCATCTTTATAAAATTTACTATAGTATCCAGATAAAGTTATTCCTTTTAATGAAAAATATTTTCCGAGGGAAAAACCTACCTTTCCACAACCAATAAAGCCTATAACCATAATATCGCCTCCAATGTTAATACAGTATAAATGCACCTCAGGTATCTGAGGGTGGGAGACTCCTGTATAGCTGTCTCATTCATAAAGATATGAGCAGAAAAAAACAAATTAGCCATTAAAGTGAATTAACCCACTAAGGTGGATTAAGCTACTTTAGTGGAAAAAGTAACTATAAGTAATATGTAAACAATTAGGTGCAGTTCGTGTCCGATACTACCCATAAATATTTTAGCATAATTTTTTTCCTAACACAAATATAAATTTATAAATTAATGCATAAGCTATTGATATATATTAAAAAATGTTTGATAATGTATACTATACATTTATTTTCATGACAATTATAGAAAAGAGGGGATAAAATGACTACCTTACAAACAATACTTAGCATTGTTGTATTTTCCATTGTCGTTCTTGTGGTATATAATGTTTTAAAAACTTATGTACTATATAAGATAAAGGTTAACAAATGGGTTATACTTGGACTCGCTTTGGTACTATTCGTGGTTCCTATGCTCATATGGCCTAATATGCCAAAATATGTAGCTAATTATGTAATACCAGGAACGTTTGTTTTCTTATTTTTATGGTTTATGGATTTATCAGGCTTTATCAAAAAGAGAAATGTTGCTCCAACAAATTATACAGGCATAGGCTCTAAAAAAGATAAAAAGGACGACATAGTAATGAGGCCTAAAGTTAAACCAAATAGAATTAAAAACAAAATTAACGATAAAAAATAATTTTAAAAGGAGTATAAATTTCTATGTGAAATTTATACTCCTTTTTTGTGTTAGATAAATTAGTTGTTAAATGTCCCTAAAACATCTGCATCTGTATTTTTTATTAGAGGATGCTATAACAAAAGTATATATTGTTGGAAATGCTTTCACTTCACTAAATAATTCTAAACTAATTTTATTGAAAGATACTAAAAAGTGCAAACTCGCTATACGCTCAATCATGCACTTTTCTTAACGTATCTTCCACTAAAATTAGTTAAGAATTACTAAAGCTTGTTCTAATGCATTTCTACACAATATATACTTTTGTTAGCATCCTCTAATAAAAAAGAGGTTGTTTGTAAATGGACATTATCTTTGACATTTGCCCAAGAGCTGTTAACTGTCCCTAAAACATTTTTACGCCACCTACATAGGTTTCTAAGAAGCTGATAGCGTTATTATCGCCACCAGCCTTTTTTAAATTGCTAAACTAATTATTAATTTAAGTAATTATATAAAATTTTATCTTTTGGTGATATATTATTCATAGTCATTGAATTAATTATGCTTTTCAAGTAAATAGTTGTGGTATTTTTGCTTTATATTCTTTGCTAACATTAAGTGTCGATGCAATCGTCTCCTTCACATAAGTTATATTTTAAATCATACCCAAAGTAATTGTTTTTATAAGCCCATTCACACATCATGTCAAGAATAGGAAGAATCGCTCTACCATTGCTTGTAATTGAGTATTCTACTTTTAGAGGAACTTCAGGATATATTTTTCTTTGTATCACTTGATTATCCTCTAGGGCTCTTAATTGTTTGGTTAATATATTATGAGTTATATCTGGGATTAAATGATGAAGTTGTCCAAATCTTAAAGTACCTAATTCTCCAAGAAACCATAATATCATAGGTTTCCATTTACCCCCTATAATAGTAAAGGCAACTTCAATTTCACATGTGGCTTCTTTTGGTTCCTTATTTCTCTCAATCATAAGTAGCCTCCAAACTCGAGTAATTTAGATAGTATCATAAAGGATACTATCTATTAATAAAGTGCATACTTGTATATACATATACAAGCATTATACTATAGTTGATAACTAAATAGAAAGTATTAAATATGTTTAATTGCGATTTAAGCATTTAATATATTGAAAGATGTTATTTATTTACAAACTGTGGTTTAATATCAAAAATGAATGATAATATTAAAATAACTTTAAAATGGAAGGTGAGAAAATGTCATATTTAGCCAGCGATAAAAGATACCTAACAATGAAATACAATAAATGCGGTAATAGTGGTTTAAAACTCTCTGCGATTTCTCTTGGATTATGGCACAATTTCAGTAGTTCAGATTCTTATGAAAATTCAAGAGCTCTAATTCATAAAGCTTTCGACCTTGGAATAACACACTTTGATATTGCTAACAACTATGGTCCTCCTCCCGGTTCCGCAGAAGAAACTTTCAGCAAAATCTTAAAACAAGATCTTATAAGTCATAGAGATGAACTTGTTATTTCAACAAAGGCTGGTTATACCATGTGGCCTGGTCCATATGGTGATTGGGGTTCCAAAAAATACTTAGTTTCAAGTATAGACCAAAGTCTAAAAAGAACAGGTTTAGATTATGTGGATATCTTTTATCATCATAGACCTGACCCGAATACTCCTCTAGAAGAGACTATGTCTGCCTTAGATTTAATAGTAAGACAAGGGAAGGCTCTTTATATAGGATTATCAAACTATAAACCAGATGAAACAAAAAAGGCTTCCATTATACTTAAAAAATTAGGCACACCATGTTTGATTCATCAGCCTTCTTATTCAATGTTTAACAGATGGATAGAGGAAGGTCTTCAAGATGTTTTAGTAGAGGAAGGCATCGGTTCCATAGCTTTTAAACCTTTGGAACAAGGACTACTTACTACCAAATATTTAAATGGTATTCCTGGAGACTCCAGAGCCGCAGGTAGCATAGGTTCTCTCCATTCTAAGGATATTACACAAGAAAAATTAGAGAAGGTTGCTAAATTGAACATTTTAGCAATGGAGCGGGGACAAACTTTACCTCAACTAGCTTTAGCTTGGGTATTAAGGGGAGGTCTTGTTACTTCTGCTTTAATTGGTGCAAGCAAGGTAAGTCAAATTGAAGATAACGTAGCTGCTCTTAATAATTTAAACTTCACTGCTGGAGAACTGCTTCGCATAGAACAAATATTAGCATGAGATGTAACTCATATTAAAGCGGTTATGATACTTAACCTATAAATAAGAATAACCCTATAAATGATGTTAATTTTTATTAAAAATCGTAAAAACTCTGGAGGTTATTAAACATGAAAAAATCAAAAGTATATTTTACCGATATGCACACGACAATGAAAGAAAATTTGCAACAAAAGTTGAGACGTCTAATCAAAACAGCTGGGATTGATCAAATCAATTTTGATAAAAAGTTTACTGCTATTAAAATTCATTTTGGCGAACCTGGCAATCTGGCTTATCTTCGCCCAAACTATGCTAAAACAGTGGTAGATATTATAAAGGAGTTAGGTGGGAAACCGTTTCTTACTGATTGCAATACTTTATATGTTGGTGGTAGAAAAAATGCACTTGACCATCTAGATTCTGCTTATGTTAATGGCTTTTCTCCATTTTCCACAGATTGTCACGTACTGATAGGAGATGGATTAAAAGGCACCGATGAGGTTTTAGTACCTGTTGAGGGTGGCGAATATGTGAAAGAGGCGAAAATCGGCCATACTATTATGGATGCAGATATATTTATTTCTCTAACCCATTTTAAGGGGCACGAAGCAACTGGTTTTGGCGGTACGCTTAAAAATATAGGTATGGGTTGCGGATCCCGTGCAGGTAAGATGGAGATGCACAGCAGTGGAAAACCATTTATTTCGCATGAGAGTTGTATAGGCTGTGGTCAATGCGCTAAAAACTGTGCCCTCAATGCAATTACTGTAACAGAAAAGAAAGCTACCATTAATCACGACAAGTGTGTTGGCTGCGGTCGATGTATTGGTGTCTGTCCTGTGGATGCTGTTATGCCCGCATCAGATGAATCAAATGATATTTTGAATAAAAAAATTGCGGAATACTCATCTGCAGTACTAGGTGATCGTCCAAACTTCCACGTGAGTCTGGTTATTGATGTGTCACCATACTGTGACTGTCATGGAGAAAACGATGTGCCAATTGTTCCAAATGTAGGTATGTTTGCTTCATTTGATCCTGTTGCACTGGATGTTGCTTGCGCGGATGCGGTAAATGCACAACCTGTTATAACAGGAAGTATTCTCGATAAAAACGGTAACGAGAATCATGACCATTTCACTGATGTCAGTCCTGAAACTAATTGGAAGGTTGCAATTGACCATGCAGTAAAGTTGAATCTGGGTAGTAAAGAATATGAATTGATTACTATTTAAATAATATACAATGCTTTTTCTTATTACAGTATTTTCAAGAAGTAAATTAATGAGTACTGTCAACTTTAATGGGGTACATTGTTAATCATTAAAGTTGGCAGTACTCATTAAATCAAAGAAATTCGAATATCTTAAATAATTTTGGAATTCTACAAGAATATAAGGAGAGTTATAGATATGCTCTGTTTTAATGAAAGAGATTTCAAGTTTTATTTAAAAGTTAAATTGTATAAATATACATTTCAATAAAAATTTCAGTATACAACATAGTTGTATTAGGATATAAGATTGTTGTTTGAGTATACAACATAGTTGTGTGGGTATACAACTATGTTGTATTTATACTATTAGAGTAGACGTACATCTATAAGGTGTACTGAAAAGCGCTATAGACGTTGAAATTACGTAACCTAATAAATGTAATAAATACAACTCCACCTGTACTGAACGTATGGGTGTTTTTTTGTTGCGTACAACTCGTGGTGTACTGAAATATGAATAAATTGAATGAATATGCATGATTATATTATTATATAAATTTCTTGATTTTATATAAACTTTGTTTAAGTAGATTTGATTAGAAACAGATTCAATATTTGTATTAACATTTGCGGTAACTTGACTATATGCATTATAAAAATAAATTACACCTAACATAAGCATAAATATATAAAATTAGACTTGTTCGTTAAAGGAACTCTAAAATTTTATTATTTTTTTCTTTTATAGTAGATAAAGGGATATTGTAATATATATAAATACCATATATGTAATATAGCGGATATTGTTACTTTTTTATACAAATTATGAAGGAGAATTATGGGAGCATGTTGAATTATGTAAATAGAGTGTTTTATAGGTCTTAATAGAGTAATGTTTAAAAATGTAGGAGAAAAAGACCATATTTTTTTGTTTAAAAGCTATTAGTACAAGTAATAAAAAATGAAATAAAAGGGGGCAGAAAATGGGGGATTCATTAGTAAAGCAAGAATTTTTTAAATGGATAATTTCACTCGACCAATTAACGCTTTCAGACACAGATAACAAGTTTTTAAATCTTCTCATAAATAACTTTGATGACATTGTTCCATTTGGAACTGCTGGAGGGTTAAGGGCAAAGAAGATTGGCCAATTAATTGTAAAACATAAAGCAGTTCTTTCTTCTACGTTGATTGATATAGCAAGTAAAAGTACAGAAGATACTGAAATATTTAAGTCCATTTCTGAATTAAAAATCGGACCGTTTAGGGGCTTTTCTATGGAAGAGACTTTTACTTTCGATAAAAAGTACACGTTTATGTATGGACCAAACGGTTCTGGTAAGTCTAGCTTTTGTGAAGGTCTTGAATATGCACTTTTAGGTAGCATTGAAGAAGCAGAATCAAAGCGAATTGATGTTGCATTATATACAAGAAATGCAAAAGTTGGAACGGGTAAAAATCCAACGATCTATGGGATTAAAAAAGATAAACAAAAGGTCATGATTGCTCAGAATCCAACAGCGTATCGTTTCAGCTTTATTGAAAAGAATCGTATTGACAACTTTGCGAGAATATCTTCTGCCACAATGAAAAACCAACAAGATCGTATTGCTACATTATTTGGTCTTGATGCTTTTAATGAATTTGTCAATAATTTTACGGAAAATTTTGACGGCAAGCATCTGACATTAGTCAATCAGAAGGAA
>Ga0209125_1002324_pt1 | contig 14863 bp, 19 predicted proteins | sample BarGraIncub1131A_FD_184503 | JGI IMG/M metagenome (GOLD analysis project Ga0209125, IMG submission 184503) | Arctic peat soil microbial communities from Barrow, Alaska - Barrow Graham LP Incubations 11-31A (SPAdes) (version 2) | ecosystem: Environmental > Terrestrial > Soil > Wetlands > Peat... | reverse complement strand
TGTAAAAACCGAGTACAGATAATAGAGAAAAGTATAAAAAGCCCTAGCCCTTAGATAAAGGTTAGGGCTTTTTAGCAACTAGCAAACGGCCCATGCTGTGTTCTACCCATTTACTGGAAGTACGACTCAGGACCATGAAGATGAGTTTGTTTCCTGTATTAAAGATATTAGAAATTATGGTACAATCAATTCATGAAATAGATGCTAGTACAAAAATATTTATTTCTTAATAAAAGTAAAAACATTTATGGAGGTATAATTATGGAAAATAATCTATCAAAGAAGAAATGTTTTGCGTTTAAAAGTATTCCACCCAGAGGTATACTTACCACTGCCCTCCATAAATTCAATTTGCATTATAAAGCTATTTTATCCTTAAATGAAAGCGAAGCTATTTTATTATATAACATTCTTTACCCTAAAATAGAAACAGCAGACTTAAAGACATTAGGACAAGCTATATTTGATTCTATAGAAATTGATGTAATTGTAATTCATACATTAATAGATTCCTTTACCTTTGATAAAAGTGGTATCACTCAGACTCCTAGCTTATATGTTCAAAAACCAAAGCTTTCAACTGGTGGAGGAGATAATTTTAATGCAGGCCTTTGCTTTGGTCAGCTTATGGATCTTGACCTTGAGGGTTCTATGTATGTTGCAAATGCAACAGCTGGGTTTTACGTGAGAAATGGTCATAGCCCAAGTATGCAAAATCTTATGGATACCCTTGTAAACTGGGAAAACTTAATAGAAATTCCATAGTTATTATGGATAATGAAAAGAATAGGTGAGTTTATTTGGTCTGGAGCCAGGAACTTAGTATACTGAAGGAAGAGCTGGAGCCAGGAGAAATGATTCATATAAATCCTGGAGTAAACAAAGAATTTAAATTAGGAGTGATATTAAATGTTAGTAAACTTAAATAAGGTATTATTGCCTGCAAAAAAAGGAAAATACGCAATTGGATTGTTTAATGCAGTTAATTTAGAACTAGCAAGAGGAATTATACAGGCTGCTGAACAAACAGGTTCACCAGTAATTATGGGAACTGCAGAAGTGTTATTTACATATGGACCATTAGAAGAATTATCTTACTATTTAATTCCTATGGCGAAAAAAGCAAAAGTACCAGTAGTTATTCATTTAGATCATGGGTTGAATAGAGAAACTTGTATTAAAGCTTTAGAGTTAGGATTTTCTTCTGTCATGTATGACTGTTCCACAGACCCATACGAGGAGAATGTGAAAAAAGTAAAGGAATGGCTGATATTGCACACTCTTATGGTGCTACTATAGAAGGAGAACTCGGACATGTGGGAGATAATGAAGGTTCTAGCGAGGGGGGTTCTAATTTGAATGATTCATCAGTGTTTTATACAGAACCAAAACAAGCAAAAGATTTTGTGGAAAAAACAGGAGTAGATGCACTTGATATAGCTGTAGGAACAGCACATGGGGCATATAAACTTCCTCCAAAATTAGATTTTCAAAGAATTGAGACAATTGCAAAATCAATTCCAACACCTTTGGTTTTACATGGTGGTTCTGGTCTTACAGATGATGATTTTCAAAAGGCAATCAATAGTGGAATTAGTAAAATAAATATATTTACAGATATTAATATAGTAGCGGTTGAAGCGGCATTAAGAAAATTTAGTTATATTAATAGAGGAATTATTGATTTAATTCCTGCAATAGTTGAAGCCGTAAAGGAGGAAGTTATTAAGAAACTTCAATTGTTTGGATCTATGAAAGCTGCAAATACGGAATTAGAAAATTTAAATTCTGTAGAAATAGAAAAAATACTAGCAGTAGTGATCCAGCAAGTAAAGAAAACTAATGACTCAGTTTGATTATTCCAGAAGTAGCATAAAAAAATAAAGAAGAATCATCTAAAATCCGCTGATTCTTCATTGCTTTTTTGAGTAGACTGCTCTAGAAAACCACTTAATGCTCCTATTCCTTCTGCAATAACAACACTTAATAAAAGTTTACCTAAGTACTGCTCACCCTCTACTTTCATCTAATAAACAATCTGTGATTTTATCCACTTTGCTGATTTTTCCATATAATCAATATGATTTAGAGAGCCAAAATGTTCAATGGTTAAGGTACCTTGATAATCCATTTCTTTCAGCATCGCAATAATTTCTTTCATATGAATAACTCCATATCCAACCGGTGAAGAGTACATTAATGTCCCTTCCATATTTGCTTTTGGTTCTTCACCTTCAATCTTCTTTACAGAACGGTCCTTGCAGTGAACATGGACAATCCGTGATTTTAATTTATCAAAGGCTACTAATTCCGGTTCACAACTATACATAAAATTTCCAGTATCAAAGGTCACTTTTAGAGATGGTATCTGGGTAGCAAACCATAGCATTCCATCCGAAATAGCGATAGGACTAGTTTCATCATCAAAATCCTCTATAGTAACCAATACTTTATAAGCATCTGCATATTCGCATATCTGCTGCATAGCCTTTAGCATGTTTTGTTTTTCTGTTTCACGTTCTGCCAATATATTTCCCTTTAAAAATCCAGGAATGATCATAATTTTGTTTGCGTGCATTGCTAATGCCATATCAACTTGATCATATCCGAGTTTACCCTCAGGATTTTGTCCAAAATTATAAAATCCATAAATTGAAGATACGGATAACCCTGCATTTTGCAAGCGGTTGTACATTTCCATGGGTTCAGGTAATTCACCCATATCAAACTCCACGCTATCAATTCCAAAGGAACGTACTTTCTTTAGAACTTCGTCAATAGAGCACCCAGTTTGCTCAGAAGCCTCTACTATGTGATTGAAAAACACTGAAATATGCATAATTCCTCCTAAATAATAAAATATACAGTAACCACGAAATTACAAATAGTATATCATTATTATTAATGATTAACTATTGAAATTAAACTCCCAAACATCACGATTTATTGCTTGAGTATATTTATATTATGTAAAAACAAAGGATTCCCTAAACTATTGTAGAATTTGCAATAAAATAACATTTATATAAATTATGTGTATATAAGGAGAATTATAAAATATAAAAAAATTGTGTCTAATAATGGGCTTGGTACTATCTTTATCCATGAGCGGTTGTAAGGTTAAAAATGATTTAAAAAATGGGAATATTACAGACAATGGAATTAAATATCAGATTACAAAATCAACCTATACTGATAAGGATATTAAAATAATATATCCTCAAATAAACAATTTTGGTGATAAAGACAAACAAAAAACAATTAACGAAATAATAAAAGCTGATGCCTTAGCATTTTTAGCGAATTATAAATACAATGTAAACAGTACAGAAGGGTTGACCTTTAATTTGGATTATAAGATTAAATATAAAGGATTGGATTATTTGAGCATTGTATATTTAGGCTTAGCTTCAGTTAAAGAGATACCCTATCCTACTAACCAAATATATACGAGCAACATAGATCTTGCAAATGAAAAAGATCTGATTTTGGTTAATGTTATTGATAGTTTTGATGAAAACTTTGGTGACAAAACCAGAGTTGGCAAATATATACATTATAGAACAGATTTGAATCTAGAAGATAATGGAGATATCAAACAAGTATTGAATGATTATGGCAACCATCAGCTTATGCTAATCTTAAAGCCATATACAGCAAAATTTTATTTAACAAACGATTCTTTGGGTATAACGCTTGGAGTGGATCATATAATGGGAGATCACGTAGAAATTGAAATGGATTATAAACTACTAAAGGATTTAAATGTGAAACCACCTATGAGGAATTGACTTATTACAAAGGAATACAAATCCGAATACAATATAACTAAATTTATTTAAACTCACTTTCTGTAAGCAAACTCATATACCTCAATAACAGGAATATGTAAAGAATAGTGCGACATTATAACTCAAGGGAATATAAAGTCAAAATCTTTTTTTGAAGAAGAAATGGATTTGCCAAATAAAAACTACTAGAAAGCATTAGCAAGACCTATGTTGCTATTGAAAAAGCTTATAAAGATGGTAAAATATAAGAAGACCAAATTAACGAATTGAGAAAATTAATTCAATAAACCTTTCTTGCAGCGCTATTTACTGCAGGGAGGTTTTCTTTGCGATAATAGACACTAGGTTTTCTGAGAGGCTTGCTCCACAACAGTGATAAAATTAAACTAACCACTTTATATGGAGGTAAAATGAAACAAAGAATCAAACTGATGAAATTCACTAAAATCTTTAACCCCTACAAAGGATTATCTAGAGAAATATATATATTAGCAATTGGAAGAATGGTAAATGCTGCTGGAAGCTTTATCTTTCCTCTTTTGACACTAATCTTAACCATGAAAATTGGGGTTAGTAAAACAGACGCAGGTTATATTATAACTTTTTCAGGTATATTCTTTATGCTTAGTGGAGTTTTAGGGGGCAAGCTTACTGACTCTTTTGGAAGGAAGAAAATAATAATTCTATTTAATTCCTTAGGAGCAATGTGTTATCTGATAGCTGCTAGCTTGGGTGCTTCTATTTATTTAGTGCCTATGGTGATTTTAGCTGGGTTTCTTATGGGAATTGCAGGGCCTGCCACCGGCGGTCTAATTGCTGATATTACTACACCTAAAACTAGAGATGGAGCCTACTCTTTATTTTATATGGCTATGAATTTGGGCTTTACCATATCACCATTAGTTGGTGGATTATTATTAAAAAATTATTTGTGGTTACTTTTTTTGCTCGATGGAGTTACTAGTCTTATATCAGTTCTTTTAACTTTTATTTTCATTCCTGAATCAATTAATAAAACAAAAGAGAAATTAGGAGAAGATAGAACATATGAAAAGCATGTGGAAGGTTCCATTTTCAAGGTGCTACTCGAAAGACCAATTCTTATATATTTTGCTTTGGTGATGTTTGGCTATAATTTTGTATATTCACAATGGTGCTTTTTATATCCTATACATATTTCTCAAATAGTTCCCAATAATGGTGCTGGCTTTTATGGGATTCTAGTTAGCTTTAACGCATTAATAGTAATAACTATGACTCCAATAATAACAAAATTAATCTCTGGGAAAAAGTCTATAGGAAGAATATTTTTAGGTGGATTGTTTTATACAATTGGGTTTGGAATGCTGGGTTTTATAAGTTCGATACCTTTTATATATATTTCTGTAATTATTATTACTTTAGGTGAAATAATAATTACTATTAGCTCCGGTCCCTTTGTAGTAAATCATACTCCTGCCTCTCATCGTGGTAGAATGGAGGCTGTGCTTCCAATAATTATGGGGCTTGGCTTTACTATTGGTCCTGCGATCACGGGTACAATCCTTAAGTTTACAACCATTGAAAATGGATGGAGATTCGTTGGCATAGTTATGATAATATTTACGTTTCTAACCTATATTCTCTATAATTATGATGAAAGGACAAGGGTTATAAGGAAGGATAAGGAAATCTAACAGGCTCCAGAAAAGTCAATCACAAGGCTTAGGAGCTATGAACTTTATTTATTGGAAGAACCCCCAGGGGACGAGAACATACCATTGCCATGATGTTTAATTAATTAACGAAATGCTATCAATTAGGATGGCATTTCTATTTTTTTGTAGATATCTTTCGATGTTATTTAATCTGCATAAATAATAAGAAAATCATTAAATATCATTAGAATTCTATGAAAACTTAAAGATTTGAATGCAATAATGAAAGCGTAAATACTAAGGAGGTCGTTATAAAATGGAATTAAAACCTATAGTGCAGATTAAAAATGTAAAGAAGATGATAGGTAAGCAAATAATAATCGATGATCTGTCATTAGATGTGTATCATGGAGAAGTGTTTGGTTTTTTAGGACCAAACGGTGCAGGTAAAACAACTACAATAAGAATGCTTTTAGGATTGATATCTATATCGATGGGTATAGCATAACAAAAGATTTTGAAAAGGCTATAGCTCATGTAGGCGGAATTGTTGAAAATCCTGATATGTATACTTTTTTAAGCGGATACCAGAATCTTCTTCATTATCAGAGAATGTACCCTGATGTTAGAAAAGAGAGAATAGCTGAGGTTACAAAATTGGTGAGACTTGAAAAAAGGATTAATGATAAGGTTAAAACCTACTCTTTAGGTATGAAACAGAGACTGTGTCTTGCACAAGCATTACTTAACCATCCAGCGCTACTAATACTGGATGAACCTACAAATGGGTTAGACCCCACAGGTATTCATGACCTTAGAAATCATTTAAGAGAATTAGCTGTAAAACAAAATATTGCCGTATTTGTATCTAGCCATTTGCTCTCTGAGATGCAACTTATGTGTGACAGGGTAGGGATCATCCAAAATGGTAAACTTGTAAAAATCCAGAATGTTAAAGAATTAATTGAAGGAACAAGTCTTGAGGAAGAATTTTTAAAAATGACTGGAGGAGCGAAATTGACTAATATAATAAATTTGATAAAAAACGAAAACATGAAGCTGTCAAGTAGAAAAAGCACATGGATTATGATAGGGATATTAATAATAATCATAGGAACAGTAGGACTTATATCAAAATCTTCCGACTTTCAGATAACACAAAGCAATTGGGAAGAAGTGTTAACACAACAAATTGACAGTAGGGGGAGTAATAGTTAACTATCTAATACGCAATAACATCACCTGGGCAAAATATATTTTGTTTGCAAATACAGATTTAGCTCAATACTTTTAAGGAAAACCATTAGTCACAGGAATGACGATGTCCTTTTCGATAATAGTATTAATCATCTATTTTATTGTATTCAATTCTATTTCATTCTTTGGCTTTGTGAAGAGAGATGTTTTATCTAATTAATAGAAGGAACGAATTTGGTGGTTTTTATGGAGCGATTGTTGGTGTAACTCTTGGAGTAGCTCAATGGCTCTTGCTCCGGAAATATCTAAATAAAGTTGGTTACTGGATATTACTAACATCCATCGGCTGGGTTTTATTTAATGAGCTAAATATTTTGAATCTATTTGGTGAAGCTAAAGGGATAGCAATTATTCCAGACCTTATACACGGGACTGTTTTTGGAGTTATATTAGGCGTATTACAATGGCTTCTTTTACGAAAACGGCTTCAGAAATCCAGTTGGTGGATAATAGCAAGTATTGCGGCCTCGACTCTTGGAGTAACAGTTGGAGATGGGTTCAACATTATTACATCAAGTGATGCACCTGGTGACGTTGTAATTTCTTCGATATTGTTAGGGATTATAACTGGTGTCTGTATGATGCGGCTTTTGATACGAAACCAATCAAATAGTAAAAACACAATAAAGTCATAATGTTCTTGTATAGTGAGTTTTAAGTTCCCTCAGACTAAGGTCTGAGGGAACTTTGGGTTAAGGAAGGTAAAACATCTTTTTTCACGATAATTTGCATAAATTATCATTATTTCGAACATTATAAGTTATTAGAGTATATAAGGCAGCTTATTTAACACCCATGGTAAATTTATATGTAGTTTAATTTTTTAGAAATGGAGGATGGAAATTGAAGAACTTAATGATAAACTTAATTTCGATATTTCAAATTTCAGTATTTTTAATCTCCCTCTATTATTTAATAATATCTTTCTTTGGATTATACAAAAAGGCAAATCATAGATTATATAAACCAGAGAAATCCTTTGCCTTACTTGTCGCAGCGCACAATGAGGAGGCTGTTATTGGAAAGATAATTGAAAGCTTAAAGGAGATAGATTATCCAAAATATTTATATGATATATATATTATTGCTGATAATTGTACAGATAATACTGCCAGCATAGCTGGAAAATTAAATGTGAATGTTTTTGAAAGAATAAATAAAGAAAAAAATGGGAAGGGTTTTGCATTAGAATGGATGTTTGAAAAGATTTTTAATATGGAAAAGAAATATGATGCATTTGCAATTTTTGATGCGGACAATCTAGTTTCAAAAAACTTCTTAATTGAAATGAATAATAAGATGATGGAAGGCTATAAAGTTGTACAGGGTTACTTAGATAGTAAAAATCCTCATGATTCGTGGATTACAGAATCATATTCAATATCATTTTGGACTGCGAACAGAGTATTTCAACTTGCAAGAAATAATATAGGACTTTCAAACCAAATTGGAGGTACAGGATTTATAGTTGATACAGAGGTATTAAAACAAATAGGTTGGGGTGTAACCTGTCTAACTGAAGATTTAGAATTTACCTGTAAACTTGTTTTAAATGGATATAGAGTAGGGTGGGCGCACGAAGCTGTTGTGTATGATGAAAAGCCACTTACTTTAAAACAGTCCTGGAATCAAAGAAAAAGATGGATGCAAGGCTTTACAGATGTTTCATCAAGATATTTTTTACCTCTTATGAAAAACGCATTTGTAAAGTTTGATTTTATTTCTTTTGATTGTGCGCTGTATACTATACAGCCCTTTATTACACTTTTACTTGGTATATCAATTTTATTGACTCTTATTCAAAAAAATACTCCACAAGGAGTTAATATATTTGCAATAGACAATTTGATCTCTGGATATGTATGGATGGGTTTTAGCATATTTCAATTTTTATTTACTCCGTTTATTATGATTTTAGAAATAAAACTAAATAAACTAGTATTTGTATTTTTAAGTTTATATTCTTTGAATATTGTAATATCTAGATTAATATATGGAAGTTACATTACTCTTTTACAAGCAGTCACTGAAAATGTAATATATTTATCTTTTCTAATCCTGTTAATTTTAATAGTAGCAGGTAAGAAATCAGCACTGCTATTTATTAGGTATATTCTATATGGAGTGTATACATTAACATGGATTCCTATAACTATACAAGGAATTATAAATAAAAATAATAAAGAATGGAGTCATACAAAACATACAAGGCAGATAGGAATAGATGAAGTTTAACTTTAATTTTATATGAGGTATTAAGAAAAATTCCTTTTGAACTAGGGGAATCAGTTTCTATTGCATTTGTATTGATATCTAAAGATTCCCCTTAGAGAATTAAAAGATCACTTCAGTATTTTCTCCCTCATATGTAATTTTCCTTGAACTAATTGTCGATGTGTAATTAAATACATTGTGATAGCTCTTTCTTTTTTCAGTCCATTAAATTCACCATTACGTTTAGATATTGTTAGTTTACTTTCCTTTTCATTCCAAACAAATTTAATAGTTGAAAAAGCTCCATTTTCATAATTATAGTTATCGTCCTCATCTTCATAGATAGTAAATTCACCATCTTTGTCTGAATAAATGTTAATGGTTAATGGACCAACCAGATTTTCCCCAGTCCATTGGATATCGGGACCTTTTGGCAAAATTGAGCCTGCTTTTACATAAATGGGCAAAGTACTAAGTTCCGCACTAGCAATAAGTGTTGTACCGCCCTTATATATTATATTTGTCCAAAAATCATACCAAGTACTGCTATCAGGTAGATAAACATTTCTTGATTTTACAATATCATTAAGTTTTATTGAATTTTTATCATAATAAATTGGATTTGTAACTGGGCATATCATAAGTGCAGGACCAAACATATATTGATCCTTTATATTAAAGACTTTTCTATTATCTACAAAATCAAAAGCTAGTGCTCGTAATATGGTATAAGCCTTTTGAGTTACCATACCTGCTAAAGAGTAGATATAAGGGATTAAGGCATATCTCAATTTATCAAATTTAACCAGGGTGTCATAGAATACTTCCCCCTTTTCACCAAATTGCCAAACTTCTCTTCTTGTATCTGTCCCGTGGGAACGAAATATAGGTAAAAAAGCACCAAACTGAAACCATCGTACATATAACTCTCTATACCCAAGGTCATCGGTGCCCTTATCATAATCTCCATTCCAAAACCATTGTTCACCTTTTTTAACAAAGAATGACCGATATCAAGTGTCCAATATGGGAGATCTGTAGCACAAAAATTTAGACCAGCAGGTATTTGTTTCTTGAGAGTATCCCATTTAGCAGAAATATCACCTGACCACATAATGGTTCCATATTTCTGTTGACCAATATATGAAGCGCGAGTTAAATTAACAACCCTTTTTGTGTCAGATGTACATCTTTGCCCTTCATAAATTCCTTTTGCATGCATTAGAGGATACGCATTTACATATTCATCATCAACATGATTTTTGGCTGTATCTAAGAACATGTTGAACTTCTTCCAAGGTTCATTATTTAAACTACCCTGCCATTCAGGAACAAACGGCTCACAGCTATCACATCACCAAGCATCTACCCCTTTTGAAAATAAGCCTCATTTGCTTGTTTCCAATATAGCTTTCTAGCATCTTCTAAAAAAGCATTGTACAAATCAGATCCTTTTAAAAGTAAACCTTTCTCATTCATTTCTTTATAGTTTTCACTTTTCTTATGCATATTCGGCCATATAGAAATCATAAACTTTGCACCCATACTGTGTAGCTCATCTTTTTCATATTAGCTTGATGAATATATTGTCAGCTGCCTCGTAGATTCATTACGCCTTCTTCATGTTGTCCAAGGCCATAAAGCGCTTCATCCTCAGTCCACTCAAATTCTAGCTTAGTATGATAGGAAGTTCTTTCAAACACTTTTCTGCTACCAATCACTTCATCTTTTTCACCATCTGGAGTTTGAATTTTCTTTATTTCTGTATTTTCATCAAAAAGAATCTTATAAACATCAAATTTGTCTAAAAATTTCCCTCCTTTGTTTGGCTCTTTTAGAAGTAAATTACCTTGTAGATCAAAGTATGATATAGCACAAGTAGCTTTATCTACAGAGACTGTAATAAGTTCTGTAGTTAAAGCTATATAACTGGTTGTTTCATTAAAGCTCCAATTGCAAGCAAAGTTCTTATTTATTACACCAAGACTTGGTACTTTAGAAAATTCCTCCTCTTGGGTATAAACAATACGAATTATACTGTTAGAACAGGGCTCTAATTTTAATTTACCATTACTTGTTTTCAAAGTAATAAATTTTTCACCTTTAATAATGTTTGTAATCATCATTTTCTTTCTAGGTATTGCTTCTAACATTTATAGTACCTCCCATGCTTCTACAGGAAAAACCTTTGTTATGCTATTTCCAATCACGTTCTGCCTTTTCTATTAGATTTCTTGCATCAGCTTCATCCATATCAGGAAAAATGAAATATAAGCCTGCCGTGTCATATCTTTTCACAAGCTTTTCAGCACTATTTGTCCAATCATTAACATCTCCATCATAAATTTGAATCCATAAAGATTTACCTGCAGTTCTTACCTTATCATATATAGGATACCATTGTTCTGAGCCACCATCGGGTTTGCCAGCTCCACATGTCCATTGAAGTGCCTTAAGCTCTTTGATCTCCATTATTGCATCAACATGCTTTATAGCGTCAGGACCATCTAAATGATAAAGAGAACGATCTAGTTTTTGACACTGTTTTCTAAGAGATGATAATACAAATTTTCTATATTGGGTAGGAGACATCATAGCAGAAAAATCACATTGGATTTTAGCTGTTTTACCAGGACCCATATTGAAAATACTGTATAGGTTGAACTTCCATCAGGTTGCTTAACTAAATCATATAGTTCATCGTAATATCTAAAATAATGTTCATCTATTTGATTTACATATTTCTCTATCAATTCAGGTTCATCCATCATATCAAAAATTAGGTTTTCTGTTCCACGCATTACTAAAGGAATATCCATATTTTCTATAATGTCTGGTATATTAACAAAAAAATCACCTCTGGAAAGTTCCACAGCTCTTTTAATTAATTCTAAATGCTTTTTCCACCAATAGTTTTCAGAATCGAATTTTAAATCGCCCCATTCACTCCAGTCCTTTATACATTCTTTAAACCAAACAGTATCCCATGCAAAATTGGGTTCGCTCCTAGATAAAGTGCCATAGAACCTGGACCGAGGTCAATACTAAAGTTAGGGTATGCTTCAGCTAAGAACACATTGGATTTGCAATAGTTTCTATACCTAATGATATTGCTTTCAACATCTAAATAGAAATCCTCAAGACTTCTAGCTTCGCATATTTCTTCAAGACCTTCTACAGGGCCCTTTCTTTTACCTACAACATGCATTAGTGGTCTTCCAGTGTTTTTACCTTCCCACCATAAGTTGAATTTTTCTTTAGTTTCATTCCAATTATCTTTATATTTCAAATTAAACGACCTCCATTAAGTAAAATTCATATTTAGTATTAGTAGTTCATGTTTTAGCCCTTTACTGATCCAGATGTCATTCCAGAAATAATATATTTTTGCCCTATTAAGTAAATAACTATTACCGGTAAACTAGTCAAAACAATATCTGCGCTAACAAGGTTCCATTGCATTTGATACTGTCCAAAGAAATTATAGACCGCAAGAGTCATTGGCCAATTTTTAGCACTATTCAAGTAATATAGGGGAGTAACAAAATCATTCCAAGCTCCCATAAAATTTAATATTCCAACTGTGACAGCTACTGGTTTTAGGAGAGGAAATACTATAGAAAAAAATAGCCTTAATGGAGTACAACCATCTAGTATTCCTGCTTCATCAAGCTCTTTTGGTACTGTGACTATAAAACCATAAAATAAAAACACGCTGAATGGAATTTGCATAGCTGTATAAAGTAAACAGATTCCTAGCTGTGTGTTCATTAGATGAGTCATTTGCATAATTTTAGTTAGTGAAACATAATTTATAGGCACTGCAATACCTAAAACCATAAAAAAGTACAGAAATTTATTTAATTTAGACTTATTTCTTGAGAGTACGTAGGCAGCCATTGCAGCTAGGATAACTCCAAAAATAATGGAGGTTCCAGCATAGAGCATACTGTTAAAAAACGATCTAAATAATTTTCCTTGATTAATAACTGTTATATAATTTTCGAAATGGAGCTTTGTTGGGAGATCCATGCCCATAGAGCTTGATTGGTACTTATCTTTTAAGGAATTAATTAATACTAAGATAAGAGGAATAAGCATTATTAAATCTACTACCTATATAACTAAATTTTCAACAATGTTTTTTTTGCGTTTATTTCCTTTTCTCATAATTCAACTTCCTCTCTGCTTAGAAGTTTTATTGCAAAATATCCGACTGTAACTACGAATACCAGTAAAACTGAAGATAGTGCTGTGCCAATACCATATCTACCCTGTGAAAATTCCTTGAATACTGATGTATATAATACCTCAGTGGCATAACCTGGGCCACCATTTGTAAGTGCATAAATAACATCAAAGACTTTAAGTCCGTATATAAGATTTAAAACTGTTGTAACGGTTATTGCTGGCATCAATAAGGGTAGAGTAACATATATAAACTTTCTCCATGCATTTGAACCGTCTATATCAGCTGCTTCATAGTAAGATCTTGGAATAGATTGTAATCCAGCCATGAGAATTGTCATTATATATCCCAGGCCTTTCCATGTATCCACTGACATAATTGTATAAAAAGCAATTTTTACATTTGTAAGCCATTGTTGGGTTAGAGAACCTAGTCCAATTTTAGTTAATAGTACATTCAATAGTCCTGTTGATGGGTTTAAGATAGATTTGAAAACTAGACCTGTGATTAACATTGAAAGTATAGCTGGCATAAATATTACTGCTCTATGAAAATTTTTACCTTTTATTCCTTCGCAAAGTAACATAGCAAAATAAGACCAAGTGCAGTTTTAAGGATTGAAGTGACAAATGTGAACCTGATAGTGTTTTTTATATAGGATGTATAATTTTCACCGCTAGAAAATATTGTCTTATAATTATCAAATCCAATGAACTTTATGACTCTACTATAACTGCTCCAATCTGTAAAGGAATAATAAATACCCATTACTCCAGGAATAACAAATAAAAGAAGGTATAAGACTAGTGCACCCAAAACAAAGTAGAAAGGATATTACTTTTTTATCATATGAAATCATCATCTCCATTCTTTATAAATAAAATTGAAGCAATAAATCAAAATATTATAAGCTATAATAATTTATTGCTCCATTGAATAATAATATGATTAAAAAGGCTTTAGTTTGGCCATGCTGGATCTTTAGCTGCTTTTGCTTGCTCAGCTCTTCTTTTATCTATATTTTTCAATACATCTTTAGGTGATAAAGATGTAGTAAACATTGCTGTTAAATCTTTACCAATATCCATCCATTGAGGATTAAGATATTTTATTTGTGCTTGATAAACAGTTCCTTTTTCAGGGGAGGATGCTATAAATTCCTTTACTGCAGTAGAGAACTTATCTTTAAGTCCAGTAAACCCTAAAGATACAACTGTTGTATCAGTATCAACTGTAAATTGAAGATTTTCTTGTTTTGTAAGGTATTTGAAATAATCTTTTGCTTCTTGAATGTATTTTGAACCTGAATATATAAATTTACTTGGAGCAGCTGGGTTATAATCGATTATCTGATTATCTGCTAGTGGTGGTATGAAAAATCCGAAGGTATCAGCTGTAATTCCTGGAACTGCCTTTGCTATTAAATCAGGTTCACTTAATTGAGCGAGAGCCATAGCATACTTTCCACTGCCTAAATTTTTATCTAAATCTGCAGTTGAATCGGATAAGAAATTCTTGCCGAAGAAACCTAATTTGGCCATTTCTTGTAATTGCGTGATAGCTTTTTCCATAACTGCTGAATCAGCAAAGGTACCCTTATTGGTATTTAACTTGTCCGTTAGTCCTGGGGTTGTTTTTTCATATACTAGTCCAAGGTCTGGGAACCATAATACATGATGCCAACCATCTGAGACTGGTTCATAGATAGGAGTCGCACCAGAAGCCAATATTTTCTGACAAATGCTTTTAAATTCAGCATATGTCTTTGGGACTGT
>Ga0209125_1002323_pt1 | contig 14866 bp, 16 predicted proteins | sample BarGraIncub1131A_FD_184503 | JGI IMG/M metagenome (GOLD analysis project Ga0209125, IMG submission 184503) | Arctic peat soil microbial communities from Barrow, Alaska - Barrow Graham LP Incubations 11-31A (SPAdes) (version 2) | ecosystem: Environmental > Terrestrial > Soil > Wetlands > Peat... | reverse complement strand
TCTTCAAAGAATGGTAAATCCTGCTGCGATGAGAAGAAAGAGGAGACTGATATATCTAAGATAAAATAGCTATTTGTTTAATTTATTAATGTTTTCTTTCATTTGATCAATATTCATTTCACCGATCTGTTTAGAAACTATAATACCATCCGCATCAATAAAAAATGACGTTGGGATTGACACTATATTATATTGGGAAGAAATGCTTTGATCAGAATCTAATAATACTTTAAAATTATATTTGTTGCTATTAATAAAGGATTTAACTGCAGCTAAGGGTTCGCCTATTTCAATTGCTACTATAACCAAGTCACTATCTTTTGTTTCTTCATATAATTTTTCGATTTCAGGCATTTCTGCTTTGCAGGGAGGACACCAAGTTGCCCAGAAGTTAAGAAAGACTTTTTTACCTTTTAAGTCACTTAAAGATAATTCTATGCCATCCAAGCCCTTCAATTTAAAGTTTATGGCCTTTATCTTAAAGATGTTAGAATTTAGTCCATTAGATTGGGAAGTACTATTTTTATTTGTAATACCTGTAGAGGATTTAACTTTAGAAACAGATAAATTATATGCCCTCACAGTAAAAATAGATACTCCAAGAAGGGCGACAGCTATAAGTATTATTATTTTTTTCATCTGTTTTTCTCCTTTTACTAAAAATTGATAAAATTTAAATATTGGCTAAATATAGCTAATTTATTCATGAAAATCATTATCCCCAGTATAATCATTAAAACACCACTTACTGTGGATACCAATGGGAGATACTTTGAAAACTTCTTAAATTGTTCTGTAAAGCTTCCTATTGCCATAGCGGTTAAGATAAATGGAACAGCAAGCCCAAGAGAGTACATTACTAAAAGAAATACCCCTTTACCTATAGAACCTATACTTGCAGCATAGAGAAGTATTGAAGAAAGAATTGGACCAATACAGGGGGTCCAACCCGCAGCAAAAGCTATTCCCATTATTACTCCACTAAAGGGTCCTTTAATTTTGTGAAAGTTTAAAAACCTTTTCTCCATATAGAATAATTTAATTTTAAAAATACCCAAGGTATGAATACCAAAAATAATAATAACGCTTCCTCCAACTTTTCTAAAGGTATCTTTATGTGTAATCAGTAATTTGCCAAGGGAAGTAATAGAAGCTCCCATTAAAATAAAAACAATAGAAAAGCCTAATACAAACCCAAAAGATTTATATAAAGTAAATAGCTTAGTTCTATCATTCTTTAATTCTTCTATAGAAGAACCTGTTAAATAGCTTACATATGCAGGCACTAGTGGAAGTACACAAGGAGATAAAAATGATAGAAGACCAGCAGAAAAAGCTAATAATATTGATATATCCTTCAAGAATAAACCATCTCCATAATAAAATTATTGCTTTAATCATAACTTATGTCATTTTACCAAAAAGATGTGAAGATTTCATGTGTATTAGTAATTCCTTAAACATCCAGTTGAATAGTATCCGTACCAAGAGTATGCTCTAGGCAAAAGGGATTTTAGTATCACCTTAGAGAACCCATCTATATAGGTACCCCCTAGGAACCTAATATTTTTGTCAGTAGATTGTGGACGAGCTATAAACAATATATATTATATTTAATTATAATATAGTACGGAAACTACAATGTAAAGAGGAGGAAGTATGAATAAAACCTTGAAAATATTTTTATCAGCATTACTTATTAATACTATGGTTATTTCTACTGTTTTTGCAGCGCCAATATCTGAGCAATTACAAAATCAGCAAAACAAACTTTCCCAAGATAAGAGTTCGTTAAAAACAGTACAAAATGAAAAAGATGCCATAGAGATTAGCCTTGAGAATTCAGATAATGAAATAGAAAATCAAATGTCAAAAATTAATGAAAATAAAAACTTGATAGCTCAAAAGCAATTAGATATTAAAGCTACTGAATTACAAATTCAACAAATAGATGTGGACATAGTAAAGGACCAAGCCTTATTAGACACCAGAGTTAGGGCACTGTATATGAATGGTAACGATTCTTATGCTTCAGTATTGTTAAGTTCCAAGGGACTAAGCGATTTTATATCAAAAATAGAATTAATAAAAAAAATAATGGAGTTTGATAAAAAAACTGTTAAGGATTTGAAGGATAAAAAGAATGATAGTAATAGTAAAAAAGATATTCTTAGCAGTGAAAACAGCAAAGCAATAGAACTTAATACTCAAAATCAAGCTAATCTAATACAGCTTCAGCAAACTATAGCAAACCAGAATAATATGATAATAGAGCTTAAGAGTAAAGAAGATGCACTTGCTTCTAATGTTGATTCATCTCAAGCAGCAGTTAATACAACACTAAAACAAATTGCTGAAATAAGGAAGGCTGCTCCAAATATAACTGTTTCAAGAGGTGCAATAGCTATATCAAGTAATAATATTATTGCGTATGCTTCAAATTTCCTAGGAATAAAATATTTATGGGGGGGAACTTCACCATCAACTGGGTTTGATTGTTCGGGCTTTACTCAATATGTTTTTGCTCATTTTGGTATACGAATTGGAAGAACTACTAGTGATCAAATAAATAATGGTTTTGGTGTATCAAGAAGTGATTTACAACCGGGAGATTTAGTCTTATTTGGTACTAATGGCCCTTCTCATGTAGGGATATATGTAGGAAATGGAACTTATATAAATGCACCTCATACAGGAGATGTGATAAAAATATCTTCATCAGACAGAAGTGATTTTATAACTGGTAGAAGGGTTAAATAATTTAAACAAAAGTGAAAATGCTTCTAGTAAGAGAAACTCAATTTTGAGTTTCTCTTTTTTGATTTTATTAATGAAATAAGGATTACTATTAGCGAAAGCATAGAGAAAGTGTGTGATCTATACATATTTTCCACATGCTTTTCACATAATAAAATTATAAAAGGATATGCAGCTCAAGAGAAGGATATATATACTTCTCTAGCAGATGCACGTGCTAAATTGGCTGGGGCTCAGACAGTGTCTGATAAGGCTAATGCGGATAATCAGCTTTCTGGAGCGCTTTCAAGACTGCTAGTTATAGTAGAAAATTATCCTGAATTAAAATCAGATCAGAACTTTAGAGATTTAAGCGTATCTTTTAGAAGGAACAGAAAACAGAATTAATATCGCAACCTATGCAAATGAACTCTTCAGAGCCTGGGCATTGGGCAAAAGGATAAAAATAATGGGCTACTAATTCTTATAGCAATAAAGGATAGAAAGTGGAAAGTCGAAGTAGGTACATCGCTTGAAGGCGCTATACCTGATATATATTCTGCAAGAGTAATGGACAGCATAGCGAGTCCGAAATTTAAAGCTGGTAATTATTCAGAAGGAGTTAAAGAGTCCTACTCAATCTTTGCATATGCTATAGCAAAGGAATATAATGTAACTCTTGATAAAAATCAGAAGGTGAACCTTCCAACAGATACTACTACAACTACTACTGGCACCAAAGCTATGGGAATGGTTGCAGGAATAATATTAGTAGTATTTATTATCTTAGATTTTATTTTCAATAGAGGAAGAATGACCTTCTTTCTATTAAGTATGGCTTTTTTGTCTGGACGTGGTGGGGGGCGAGGAGGCGGAAATTCTGGAGGAGGAGGATTAGGTGGCATGGGTGGAAGTTCATCTAGCGGCGGTGGCTCTTCTGGAAGTTGGTAATAACCAAGTCCCTATTGGATTGTAGATATATTTGTGTAACGGAAGCAAAATACTTTAATAGAAAAATTTAAGATATAGAGAATTAATAATTTTTCTTCTTCATAAAATCTACATAGGCTATTGTTATAATAATTTTAGTAAAATATAGCAATGGTGAAAAGGGGATAAGATGAAAAAAATAATAAAAAAGAAAGACAATAAAACTCCAATAATTTTAGGTCTTGGTCTGGTAATTATTATTATAATTGTAATATCACAAAATGGGATAATTAACAAGGGTACAGCTACTAATGGTAATAAGAAAGGGACTACTAGTCAAATTACTATCACTAACAGTGAGGTTACATCAGGAGATCTGAAGATACTTAAAAGTGAAGTATCTAAAAATGCAATATTTTATCCTTATAAATCAGGTAATACAAATATGGAGGTTGTAGCTGTAAAAGCTACTGATGGAACTATTAGGACAGCCTTTAACACCTGCCAGGTTTGTTATAAATCGGGAAAAGGATATTATAAACAAGAAGGCGATGAGTTAGTTTGCCAGAATTGTGGTAACAGATTTAAAATCGACCAGATTGAAAAACAAAAGAATGGATGTAATCCAGTACCTATTTTAGATAGCGATAAAACTGATGATGGAACCAATTTAGTTATTAGTGAAAGTTATTTAACAAAGAATATAAATTATTTTTCAAATTGGAAAACTCAATAATCCGTGATTAGGATTATTTAATTCAGGGCACAGCTACAAAGCGAAAGTTATACCTTCCTCCTTATTATTTCTAATATGGAGGGAGGTATAATTTTTGTTATTAAAACTGTAGGCGTGTACTTATTTTACTATCCTTAAACAGGTGAAGAATCCTTTCACATATTGTTATATAAATACAGATATTGTATAATTGTTTTAGTAGTAATGGTAAATATAAATTTGATTTATACAGGAGTGAAAAACATGGAGGAAAGGTATAATGGCCTAAAGCTTGCGGAGCGTGGTGCCAGGGTGAGCATTATAGCTTATATAATATTATCTGTATTAAAGCTTGGAGTTGGATATATATCTGGTTCAAAGGCACTGACAGCAGATGGATTAAATAATACAACGGATATAGTTTCCTCTTTAGCTGTCCTAATAGGGTTAATAATATCAAGAAAACCAGCGGATGATGACCATACTTATGTTTGATTTTATAGTAATGGTTAGTTCAGATTTAACTGTGGTTGAGGGTCATAATATTACAAAAGAAATAGAAACTAAATTAAAAAGAGAATTTAATATTTCAGAGGCAATAGTTCATGTAGAGCTTGATATTTAAGTTTAGTGAAAGTTATTTTCAAATCCACATGAAATCTACATAATAAAGTGGTATAATAAAAAAAGTGTTTGACATGCTTTTATAATGCCAAAGGATTACTTAAGTATTCAATGAGTGGTTCACAATTTAAGATTTGTAGACAAGTTGTATATATTAAATTATATCCACTTAAAAAATTCATTGAAAATAAACTATGAATAGGAGGAAGTATGAATAGAACTTTAAAAATATTTTTATCAGCATTACTAATTAATTCTATGGTTATTTCCACTGTTTTCGCAGAGCCAATATCACAGCAATTACAGAATCAACAAAACAAACTTGCCCAAGATAAGAGCTCTTTAAAAACAGTACAAGATCAGAAAAATGCCATGGAGATCAGCATTGAAAATTTAGATAATCAAATACAAAACCAAATGTCAAAGATAACTGAAAATAAAAACTTGATTTCTCAAAAGCAGTTAGATATTAAAGCAACTGAATTGGAAATTCAAAAAATAGATGAGGATATAATTAAAGATCAAACTTTATTAAACGTCAGGATTAAAGCAATGTATATGAATGGTAATGATTCCTATGCTGAAGTATTGCTTAGTGCTAAGGGTCTAAGTGATTTCATCTCAAAAGTAGAAATTGTAAAAAAGGTAATGGAGTTTGATAAAAAAACTGTTAAGAATTTGAAAGATAAAAGAATAGATAGTAATAATAAAAAAGAAGTTCTTAATAGTGAGAACAATAAATTAATAGAACTTGGTACTCAAAATGAAGCCAATCTATCACAACTTAAGCAATATATAGCAAATCAGAATAGTATGATTATCACGCTTAAGAGTAAAGAATTTGCACTTTCTTCTAATGTTGATTTATCTCAAGCAGCTGTTAATGAGACATTAATACAAATAGATGCGATTAGGAAGGCTGCACCTAAAATTAGTGTTTCAAGGGGAGCAGTAACTGTTTCATCTAATAATGTTATAGCTTATGCTACTAATTTTTTAGGAACGCAATATGTATGGGGGGGAACGACACCAGCGGGCTTTGACTGTTCTGGTTTCACTCAATATGTATATGCACATTTTGGTATAAGACTTGGTAGAACTACTTATGATCAAATAAATGATGGATTTGCTGTATCCAGAGGCAATTTAGAACTTGGAGATCTTGTTTTCTTTGGTACTAATGGCCCAACCCATGTGGGTATCTATACAGGAAATGGAACTTATATAAATGCACCTCGTACAGGTGATGTGGTTAAAGTTGCGTCAGTTGATAGAAGTGATTTTATAACTGGAAGAAGAGTAAAATAGATTTAATAATATACATAGTAAATATTAAAAGCAGGTTATAGAACTTCATCTATAACCTGCTTTTAATTAACTTTACAATTTATTAACCTAAATATTTTAAACGTATTGCTTCTAAATCAGCTTTATTAATATCGTCCACCACTTCGATTACTGCTAGAATATTACCATCTTTATAAATCCCATAACCATCACTTTTGGTTAATGTTAAATCTACATTTACAGTTCCTTTTTTACCTTGGAAGGAAGCCTGAGTTTCTTGGCTACCAAGGTTAACTACTGTATAGGTACCTTCAGGTGTGTCAAATTTACTTAGATCTACACTAAGCTTTGCTTTGATTCCATTATTTAAAACTGTAATTAAAGGCTCAAACTCATATCCTTTACCTGCTATTTTAATGCTTTGAATATTACCGGCTACTACCGCTTTATGGATTAATCTACTGGTTAGTACCTTTGTAATATCGCTGCCATATATGCTGGTAGTTTGGGTCGTTGTCCCTGTACCCCCTGTACAACAAGCCATTCCACTGCTTGGGGCTGGAATTGAGGGGTCTGGCTTTGATGTATCAACTGTTTCAATATTATCAACTACTTTGATCACTCCTCTTATCATGCCCATACCGCAACTAAAAGAAATATCCTTATCTTTTGGGGTGAATTCAATTATATTTTCTCCACTTTTTAAATTTACTTGTTTATTCAAGGAGGGGATAACTATGGTTCCATTACAGGAATTTATTGACTTACCATCAATTATCCATTTAACAGGTATGTTTTTTTGTACATATAAACCATTTGGAGTATATCCATTGCCGTCTGCAGTCATTTTAATTATTTGTACTCCATTTTCAATAGTTGGCTTTGCTGCAGCAGGGGCGGAGGATAAATTTGTAACTATACCTTTACCATTTAAAGATATACTAGGGATATTAACACCAGCAAGAGCAAGACCTCTGCTCCCCATAATAATTCCTAATACTACGACAAGTATTCCACTAAATTTCAATATGGTTTTTGTGTTATTTTTACTTAATAGACCTGATAGTGCACCAAAGGTTAACATTAAAGGAACAGTACCAAGTGCAAATAGAAACATGGATAAAGCACCCTTGAAAGCACTTCCTGTACCTAAGGCATAAAGCTGCATAGTTTGAAGTGGGCCACAAGGCATTAGTCCGTTAAGCATTCCAACTAAAAAAGGAGTTTTTGGCTTCTTTTTCACAGTGCAGGCAGACCAAGGAAGTTTAAGATTTATTTTTCTAAAAAGTCCAAAGCCACTCATGTTAAGTCCCATTATTATCATAAATACACCAGCAAATATTTGCATACCTGACTTTAATGTTAAAGATAATGTAAATAATGAGCCTAAAGCACCTACTAGTCCTCCTAGTATAGTGTAGGCTAGAACTCGGCCTAGATTATATAAGATAGCGGGTTTTATTGAATCAAATTTGTTCGTACCTTCTTTATTGATACTTTGGGAGAGCATAATGCCGCCGCACATGCCAACACAATGAATTGAAGTTAGTATTCCTACAAAGAATAATACAAAGTAGGTAGCTCCGGTGAGCCTTGAGTTCATATCCACTCCTGTGGCAGTGTTTCCTATGTAAATTATAGCTAGAGCAATTATGGCTATACCAACAATCTTATAGGTGTTTTTACTCTCGGTGCTGTAACCTGCTTTCTTAATTGAAGCCTTAATATCCTCTAAATCACAAACTTCATTATTATATTCCACTAAAACACACTGCTCACTAAAGCTTGCCTTGGCGAAACTAACGCCTTCTATTTTTTTGATAGCTCTCTCAACTCTTGCTTCGCAAGATGTACAGGTCATATCAAAAACCTTTATTTTTTCTTTTTTTATACTCATTCCAGACCTCCCAATATTCTTCTTACATAAGATCTTTAATTACCAATCCAATATCTAAATTATATTAAAAAGATGTGTAGATTTTATAAAGAAAAAGTGCGATATTAAAAGAAGTGGTTTTATTGACAGGGTATCTAATATATATTAAAATTATAAATAGATTTAATGTGAATCATGAAGGTTCACTAGCATTAAAGTTATTGAAATTTTTTAAAAGCAACCAGGAAGGTTGAACGCCATGATACGGTTTTCAGTTTTTCTGGTTTTATTTTCCAGGGGGTTTAATTATGCATATTCCAGACAATTATTTGAGTCCACAAACTTGCATTGTCATGGGGGCAGTGATGCTTCCAATTTGGACAATTGCAGTAAAAAAAGTAAAAAAAGAATTAACTAAAAAGAAAATGCCACTTCTGGGGATTGGAGCAGCCTTTTCTTTTATGGTGATGATGTTTAATATCCCACTTCCTGGAGGATCAACAGGACATGCTGTAGGAGCAACCTTGATAGCCCTACTTTTAGGGCCATGGGCAGCTTGCATTTCCGTAACCATTGCACTCTTAATACAAGCACTTTTATTTGGTGATGGGGGTATATTAGCCTTCGGAGCAAACTCTTTTAATATGGCATTTATAATACCCTTTGCAGGGTATTATATTTACCGTTTCATTAAAAGTAGAATAAAAACAGAAAAAGGAGAATATGTTGCAATTCTTATTGGTTCATATATTGCAATAAATATTGGGGCATTTTTTGCAGCCCTTGAGTTTGGAATTCAACCTTTGTTATTTAAAGATGCTACTGGCATGCCTCTATATTGTCCATACCCATTATCTGTATCAATTCCGGCTATGTTAATACCTCACCTTCTAGTGGCAGGGGTTTTAGAAGCGGCTATAACTACTGGAGTTTATGGATTTATAAAAAAGGTTTCTCCAGGGACTATTTATGAAGGCTCTAAAACAAAGATGAATCGGATTTATGCTTTGATTTTTGCAATGATTTGCTTATCACCACTTGGTCTTCTTGCAGCTGGAACAGCTTGGGGTGAGTCGAAAATAGGTAAAATAAGCTCTGCAACTTCCGGGGGTAAGGCCTTAGGTTTTGTGCCTAAGGGAATGAAAAACAATTTTAGTTTTAAAGCCTTGATGCTGGATTATGCAATTAATGGGGTGCCAAAGGTTATAGGATATATACTGTCTGCTGTAGTAGGAGTTTCAATATTGTTAATATTGTTTAAACTTATTAATAGTAGAAGAAATAAAGAGGATAGTAAATAAGTATATTTCATGAGTTTAAACCTTTGAAGGAGAGGAAGCATGTTTGGATTAAGTATAGATAGAGAAAGCTTAGAAAAACTTATAAAGGACTTCAACACCCTTACTGGGATAAGGATAGCTTTTTTTAGTATAGTTGGAAAGCAGACAGTCGCATACCAAAAGGACATGGCTTTATTTTGTTCGATTCTTAGGAATGATCCAGAGGAGGATGATAGGTGCAAAAGGTGTGACATTGAGGCTTGTCTCCGAGCTAAAGAAAAGAGAGGGCTCTATCTATATCAATGCCATGCTGGACTTACAGAAGCTATTAGTCCGATCATAATTAACTCGGAAATTCTTGGATATATGATGTTTGGTCAAGTTCTTAATTCACCTCCCACGGAGGAGTTGTGGAGGACAGTGTTAAGTAAATGCAGAGTATACAAAACAGACCTTGTTGCGTTGAAGAAAGCTTTCTTTCTGCTATCTGGTATGGAAGAGGAAAAGCTTCAGGCTGCTGCCAATATAATGGAGATGAGTTCCAGATATATCTATATGTCTAGGATCGTTAATGTTAAACATTTTTCTATAATTGAAAAGATCATAAATTATATAGATGAAGATCTGGAAAAAGGCATAACCATTTCCCAATTAAGCGCCGAATTCTCTATGAGCAAATCATACTTGAGCAGATTGTTAAAGATTGAATTCAAGATTCCACTCTCAGAGTATATTTTAAAAGCTAGAGTTGAGAAGGCGAAAGTACTGTTAATGGATAGTGATTTATCAGCAAAAACTATTTGTTTAAGTTTGGGTTTTACAGATCCCAATTATTTTTCCAGGGCCTTTAAAAAATTAGTTGGAGTATCTCCTATGGAATATAGAAAAAGGTAGTATAGTGCTAGGTTGTTCATTCCTGTCCATTTATATAGACACCTTTAGAACTTAAAATAGTATTATAGTTTAACTTTTATTCGGATTGGAGGATATGAAAATGACAAGACGTGAAAGGGTAAGGGCTGCCATAAACCACTTAGATACTGATATAATCCCTTATAACATAGACTGTACTAATCAAGAGTATGAAAAAGTAGCTGAATATCTTAAGGACCAGGATTTCTTAAGTAAGATAGGAAATCACATTGAAAGTGTTTACTATTCTGGAATTTTTACTGAGGACACTAATCGACCTGGTTATTTTACCGACGACTTTGGAGTTGTATGGAACAGGAATGGAGCAGATAAGGATATAGGTGTAATAGATAATTATATGCTTCCTGAGGCGGAACTTGGAGAGTACAATTTTCCTGAAATACCTGAGAAAATACTGAATGACGGTCTTGAGCTAATGATGTGTAATGGAAAGGATACCTTCAAGACCTGCTCCTTGGGGTTTTCAATGTTTGAAAGAGCCTGGACATTAAGAGGAATGGAAAATCTTCTCACAGATATGCTACTAGAGCCTGAATTTGTAGAGGAACTTCTGAATAAGATATGTGACTTTAATATGAAGATAATTGATATAGGTCTTAAATATGACATTGATGCTTTTTATTTTGGAGATGATTGGGGACAACAGTCCGGTCTTATAATGGGACCTAAACTTTGGAGAAAATTTATTAAACCTCAAATGGCAAGGATGTACGAAAAGGTAAGAAAGGCGGGGAAGTTTGTCCTCCAGCACTCCTGTGGAGATATACAGGCGATCTTTCCTGACCTTATTGAAATTGGGCTTAATGTATACCAGACCTTTCAACCTGAAATATATGATATTAAAGAAATAAAACGGCTATATGGTAAAGATTTAACCTTCTGGGGAGGAATCAGTACTCAAAGACTTTTGCCCTTTGGGACCCCTGAGGAAGTAAAAAATGAAACAATGAAAATAATGAAATTCATGGGAAGGGGAGGGGGCTATATTGCTGGGCCTACACATGCAGTACCAGGTGATGTACCCACTGAAAATATGGTTGCTCTTATGGATGTCTTTATGAACCAGGAGAAATGGTTAAGGAATTCCTAAAAGAATATAAGAATAGTGAAAAGCATTGAAACTAAAGCGATGCTTTTTTATTTCTAATTGAATTGTTTAATTTTGATATATATAGTAGTATGTGTTATAGGAATATATGTAAATTTATATTTTTTATAAAAAGGAGTTTTGGGATGAATGTATTAGAAGTTACGGATGTGAAGAAAAAACTTGGAAAACGAGAGATAATAAAAGGTATAAGTTTTTCCGTTAAGGAAGGGGAAATATTCGGATTTCTTGGACCAAACGGTGCTGGGAAAACTACTACAATAAGAATGCTTGTTGGTTTGATTTCAGCAAATGAAGGTACCATAAGTATAATGGGCTATGATATCAAGAAGCAGAGGGAATTAGCGCTAGAAAAGGTAGGGGCAGTGGTTGAAAATCCAGAACTATATTCATATCTTTCTGGACTCGAGAATCTTATGCAGATTGCGAGAATTAGAAAGGTTCCAAGGGCATATGTGGATGAGATAGTAGAACTAGTAGGCTTAAAGGATAGAATAAATGATACCCTTAGGAAATATTCACTTGGAATGAAACAGAGATTAGGTCTTGCTGCAGCACTTTTATCAAAACCGAAATTACTCATATTAGATGAGCCAACAAATGGTTTAGATCCATCTGGAATATTAGATTTTAGGGATATTGTTAGAAAAGCAGCAAAGGAAACTCAAACCTCTATCTTTATTTCCTCTCATATATTAGGTGAGATACAGCAATTATGTGATAGGGTAGCTTTTATTGATGGAGGAATAATAAAGTCAATAGAAAGTGTAAATGGAAATAGTGAGAAAGAAGATTTTGAAATAGTTAATTTAGTGGTACAGGAACAAGAAAGTTGCCTTGAAATTATTAAATCCCTTAATTTTATTAGTAGCATAAACCTTAAGGGTAATACCATCAATTTTAAAATAGAAAAGGGTCATATACCTGAGTTGATATTTCTTCTTGTAGATAATAAAATACATATTGAAGAGGTCATTAAAAAGCAGCTTGAGCTAGAGGAAAGGTATATGGAATTAGTTGAAGGGGGATTAAGAGCATGATTACACTTATAAAAAATGAAGTAATAAAATTAATTCATAGGAAAAAAACCTTGGTTACTTTAATCGCCTTTATAGCTCTCATAGTACTTATTGGCTTTGGATTATACACTCAAAGTAAACAAGTTGAACGATATAATAATCCCAAAGTTCAAAGGGAACAGCTTCAAGCTAATATTTCAGATTTAAATCAAAGAATTAAAGTTGTGGGTATTTCCGATTCAGATAAAAAAATGTATGAGGATAATATCGCAAGCCTGCAAGTACAATTGGATAGTCTAACAAACGATCCTGGAGTAACAAATTCTGATTGGAAAGCTAATTTAAACACTGAGATACAAAGCTTAGAACAAAACCTCAATGATACCAATATGGATGTAAACCAGAAAGGGCAAATTAATAAACAGTTACAGACTGATAAATATCTTCTAGCAAACAATATAAAACCTATAGATGAAAGTAAATTTAATTCTGTAAATTATATTAAATTAATATTTCAACTCTTAGGAGCAGTATTCTTAGCAGTAGGGTTAGCTATCTTTTCTTCAGATATGGTAGCGGGTGAATATACACCAGCTACGGCTAAGTTTTTACTTGCACAACCAGTTTCAAGAGCTAAAGTCTTATTATCAAAGTATATAACTGCAGTTATATCATCTATTCTCCTTATCTGCTTTGTAGAAATTATAGCTTTTGTAGTTGTAGGACTATTATCCGGCTTTGGGAATATGAACTATCCCGTTGTTGTTGGTGAAAGATTTAGATATGATTTATCCCATATTAATCAAGCTGGAGGACATGATATAATTGCTATTGCAAACACTGCATTTATAATACCAATGTATAAATTTTTGCTAGAAGCGGTATTACTCCAGATACTCTTTATTATAGCCTGTGTTAGTTTTGTTTTCATGTTATCAACTGTTGTAAAAAGCAGCATGGTTGCTATGAGTATCAGTATAGTAACCATAATAGCTGTAAGTATTTTACAGAATATCTCCAATTCAACTAAGATTGTAACCTCCTACTTTTTTATCATATATGGTAGTGTAGATGCTGCCTTAGCAGGAGACTATGCCTCTAGGCTTGGAGTTCCATATCCAACACTCAGTTTCATTATTATAGTACTTATTGCATGGACAATTATAAGCTACTTGATTGCTCATTATGTGTTTATAAAGAGAGATATATTAATTTAATTTGAGCATTATAAATAAAGCTACCCTCAGAAGATACTGGGAGTAGCTTTATTATTTATATTTTACCATAAGGCTTTACTAATTATGGAAGGTCGTTTAAAGTTTTAAATTCATACCCTTCCTTTTCCCATTCTTTAATAAGACTATCAAGTATAGTAGCATTTGTTTTTGATAAGGCATGTAATAAACAGATCATACCTGGTTTTGTTTCTTTTAAGAGTTTTGCCTTAGCAGTTTCTGGATCAGGTTGATTGGTTGGCGTGTAATCTTCGTGTGCTAAACCAAAAAATATAGATTTATATCCAAGTTTCTGAGTATAGTACAAGGAGAGTTCACTAAAATCACCCATTGGGGGCCTAAAAAACTTGGACATCTTTAAGCCAGGGATACTATCTACAGTTCTTTCATTTCCTGTTATTTCATAATCAAAGGTTGTTTCATCAGTAATACTTGGCATAGATTTATGATTTACAGAGTGATTACCAATTATATGACCTTCCTTCATCATTCTTTCAACTAAATATACATCCGGAGTTCCATTAAAAGATCCTGTTACGTAGGGTTGGGTTACAAAAAAAGCAGCCTTAACATTGTTCTCCTTTAAGGTATCAAGTATACTTCCGGTATAACCATTTTCATAACCTTCATCAAAGGTGAGATATATTATCTTTTTCGTAGTATCGCCGAAAGCATAGCCTTGGTATTTGGAAAGTAAAGCAGCGCTATCTCTAGCTGAATACATCCATGACCAACCAATTCGCTTATTAGAAAGAGTTGTAACATCCTTAAGAATTATGTGCGTAAATGTATCGTCTTGTGATGTCGGCTCTGTTTCATTTGTATTTACCGCTATAGTATTGACAATTGGAACATCGTTTGTATTATGGGTTGTACCCATTGAACAACCAGATAGAGCTAAAGCAAAAACCAATGATAAAGCTAATTTCTTAGCTAGCATAGTATCACCCTTTACACTTAATTTAAAATATTTAAATACTATATTATTATACTATAAAATAAATAGATTTAATAGTATAATAATTAGAACTATTAATTTGAAGATGCTTATATATACTATTAGCATGAATGATCTAGGAGGTATTATGAAAAAAAAGTATAAACTATATGTAGTGGTTTTCAT
>Ga0209125_1002321_pt1 | contig 14897 bp, 11 predicted proteins | sample BarGraIncub1131A_FD_184503 | JGI IMG/M metagenome (GOLD analysis project Ga0209125, IMG submission 184503) | Arctic peat soil microbial communities from Barrow, Alaska - Barrow Graham LP Incubations 11-31A (SPAdes) (version 2) | ecosystem: Environmental > Terrestrial > Soil > Wetlands > Peat... | reverse complement strand
TTTATTTTCCTCTGTTTAATTTTCAATGACCGTCTGTTTTCATAGCTTATTGGGCTATTACATAACAGATTTTTCCTGCGTCACTTACGACGCTTAATCATAGTATCACCTTTAATTAACTCTGTCAACATTATTTTTACGTTATTTTTGAACTAAAGGTTGGCACAAGGGTGACTTATGCCAAGCCTTCACTAAATATCCATTACCTTAACTTTATAGATTTTTTTTAATCCGTCATTAAATTGGTTATATTTAAAGTTCTGCCTTTCTCTATAAATTCCTTCTCTAATCTGATCCTTAACCTGGCTATACTCTCTAACCCCTGCTTCTTTAATATTATTTACTTTAATAATATGATAGCCAAAAGTGGTTTTTATAGGTTCACTTAAGGTCTCAACTGGCAAAGCAAACGCAGCCTTTTCAAATTCAGGAACCATTTTACCTCTAGTGAAGCTTCCTAGATTCCCCCCTCTTTCCTTTGATGGACAACTTGAATACTTAGAAGCAGCTTCTTCGAAAGTCATCCCTTTCTTAATTTCATCAATTATTGTTTCAGCCTTTTCTATGGTGTCTACTAATATATGACTTGCTTCTCTTTCTTCCTCACCTTTAAAGGCATCTATATTAACTTCATAGTAACCTTTAATCTCTTCCTCTGTTACATCTACCTTCGACATCAAATCGCTTAAAACAATATTATTCAATATCTCTTTTTCAGCATGTTCTATCTGCTTCTTGAATATATCACTACTTTTTACATCATTATCTAGTGAATAGGAATATATTAATTCCATAGATATTAACTGCTCTAGGAGTTCTTTCTTCCCTTCCTCTGTCTTTAAATAGCTTTGCTTTTCTTTTGGGAATCTTAAGATTGTCTGTTCCAGTTGGCTTTCCTTTATTTCTCTTTCTTCTACTATTGCTAAAATCTTATCTTCCATATGAATCTCCTTACTATAACAAAATTTAATAATTAACATGATAACATATTACAACAGACACTTAAAGTTAATTATGGATTATTCCCACAACCCAAATTTAAATGTAAAAAGTTATTGACATTTTTTTAGATTGGATGCTAAACTGTAAATGTAAAAAGGTTTTGACTTTATAGTACTTATTATAATTTAAAAGGGGTTAATTTCTATGAGAAAAATGGATGAAATGGAAATGAGTATTAATTTGGAAGCGGTAAAATGGGCTTGGGGCTATACTATTCTTTTCTTATTTATTTGGGTTATCTATGAATACATTCAGACAAGTACATTAGGAATAGGATTTATTCTTTTAGTTTCACAAAATCTTATTTTAAATGGACTTAAATTATTTTTGAAATGGAAACTAGGAAAAAATGAGAAATAATATAAAAGCACTCCGAAAACAAATGGGATTAAGACAGGAGGATATAGCAACCACTCTTGGGGTTACAAGGCAAACCATCAATGCGATTGAAAATGAGAAGTATAACCCCACGCTTGAATTAGCCATGAAACTTGCAAAACTACTAAACACTACTGTGGAGGAATTATTTATACTTACCATTCTAATCTGAACAGTGACACACCTTGTTTGGAAAAGGTGCCCCCCTAGGTGCTACCTTAAGGTATGTCCCTGAAATTAACAATCATCTTCTTTTCGAAACCAACATTCACTCCTCATTCCTAACTCCGATGTGTAAACCTACTAAAGATACCTCTATTTTCCACCTTAGACCGGAAAGAAAGCTTAAGCGTTATGTTATCCCATGCTAGTAAAACCTGTTCACGATTATTAAGGGAGGAGGCAATAGCTTTAAATTGATTACCTATTTCCTTAATCCTACCTTCATTTTGCCTTTGTAGTATATTTATAACTTGAGCTCTTATTTGAATAAAAATTATATCCCCTAGTTGTTCCCTTGAATTGATAAAATATATCAAAAATTCAGAGAATACCTTGTAGCTCTCTACCTTAAATTTATCTAAAATATCTTCAAGTACACCTAGATATTTAGTAAAAAAAATTCCAGCATGGTCCTCCTCACATAAAAGTCTCTTTATAGAAACGTGAGCCTGCCACTGATTTACACTAAATATTGCTGTTGGTAAACACCACTCCAAACTTTCTTCATATTTTTCAGGATTAAAATTATGTAAATTCAAGTTTGTATTTGTGATTAGATTTCTAACTTCTTCCGTATCCCTAGCTCTTTGAAGTCTTGCTCCAAAATCTATAAGACCAATTATATTAGGTGTTATTTCAATAGCTCTTTCTTCTTTCACAGTGATAATATTTTTAATTAAAGTAAGCTCTTTTTCATCCGGATCTCCTATTCTTAAATTATCTTGAGCTCCTATCATTATATCCTTTAGCAAATCTTCCTGAAGAAGGATTTTATTGTCTATACTATAATTAAATAACCTACAGCACTCTCTAGCATACTCATCTCTTTTTAAGGAAGGGAGGTATACTTTTATAGCATCAATAAAATGATCTTTTTTATACCTATCTATCCTTTCAAAAGTATTGCTCAGATAATTCCAAAAGTATAAGCTTCTATTTTGAGCTAGTGAGAGGCTATATTTATATTCTTCAAAGATTAATTCTCTACCTTCTAGATTTTCATATATTTGCTTCATCAACTTTCTAGTAAAATCTTCACCTTTATTTATAAATATCTCTGAAATAAGACTTGTTGCATCTCTTAAACTATCCTTTACCTTGCATTTTTTAAAATATTTCAATAGAATTTGGCTCATCACATCTAAATCACAATTAGCTAAAAGAATTGGTTTTAATAATTTAGGTGAAATTATAGTTTTCTCGCAATCCAGCTTTAGAATAATAATTTCATTAAAGAATTTAGAATATATCTCTTTGAATTCTTCATTATAAAATACTTTCTTTATTGTCTCTAAATGTATATTTATATCTATTTTGCTAGCTATAATAGGTAAGCACCAATTGATTAAGTCTTTATATTTATCACGAGTTATAGCTACTGTATTTATTTTAGTTCTTGATAATATATCTGTAGCTTTAGCATCTTCTGCTTTCTCTAAGCTAAGACCTAAAGAAATAAGCCCTGTAATATCTGGGTAAGTTATAACAAAGTTTTTGATTTTAGTATCTGAAACCTTTTGAAGAAAACTTTCCTCCACTCCTTCTAAAGAAGCTATTGCTATAGTGTTTTCGTACTCTCTAATCAATCTATTTAAAGTATCTTTTCTATAAACAATGCCATCACCCATAACGACTTTTAAAGTCTTTATGCATTCATCGTTGTAACTAGGGGTATTAATAATCACTGATAAATAATACTCTAAGCCCTCTTTTTCATATATTGAGCTATATTCTGGGATTGCATCAAATACAGAAGTTTTGTATTCCCAAAAAAAGTCGTTTTTTGAAGTATTGTTATCTAATTGATATTTAAGTTCCCCATATAAAAAATCCAAACCCAAAGGAAACTTACTGATTTTTTCTCTTAATCTAAGTATCCAATTTTCGCCTTTGCCCTCCATCTTTATATATAGATAATCTAAAGCCCTTTTATCTGTTTCTTTTGAAAAATCGTAATAGAATAAAAGTAAATTAGTGAAATAAGGGCTTGTCTCATAATAATCTAAAACTTGTTCAGATTCTTTTTTAAATTTAGATAACTTACTCATTAATTCTTTAAGTAAAACCTCTAGTTCACCTGATGCACTCCACTGCGCTTCTTCTTCCTTCATATGATTTAGTATGATAGATAGAAAAAATTGAAGTCTCACCCTGTCTTCTATAAGCTTAGAGAAACTTTCTTTGCTTTTTTCTAAGAGCATCTGTAGCCCATAAGAAGGGTTTACCCCTGATGATCTTATCACCTTATAATAAAAGTCTATAACAGTATTTAAAGCTGCTCCTTTATAATCAAGCAGTATATCTAGACACCAAACTAAAAACTCATTAAGTCTTTTTGCTGATATTGAGTTAAGATCTGGCATATACCGTATTGTATCCCCAAGTTCAATATAAACAGAGGAGCTCAGTTTATTACCGAAGCTTAATAATATACTGGTACTATTTAAAGTATTAATACCTTTAATTTCCTTAACCTTTAATATAAGATTTTTAATGTTTTCAACACCCATATCCGTCTTACCTAAGGGAAGATTTTCCTCTAATCTTTCAATATTAGCCTTTAATATATCTGTTTCCACATATAATTGACCTACGGAAACCATATTAAGTAATATATAAGCTTCTTCCTTATAAACTGTTTCATCTTTTAAATTTATTAAATAGAACTCTAAAGCCTTTGAGAAATATAGATTATGATAGTCAATATATTTATCAAAAACCACATGTTTATACTCCCAAAAATATTTTCTCTTATCTTGAGCTAAGTTAAAACTTTCTTTATATTCCTTAAAAATTAAGACCATACCAGATCTTTTCTTTAATATTGCCTTTACTAAATCACCTTCCCGGTCCGGTTCTATTAACCCTTTGTATTCAATAAAAAGCTTTACTGCTTCTATTTTCCTTTCTTCGTTTTTAAAGGCATCATTATAAAGACATAAGATCTCAGCTTCTAGCTCTACTTCACCATTAATTATCTGAAGTAGTTCCTTAATTGCATAGGTCTTTCCAACAAGAGCTTCTACAGCTTTTGATAAAAAGTCGCAAATAATTGAATTCTTCTGCCAATCTATTTTATTTTCCTTTAATAACTTTAGTAATATCTTGCCATAAAAAAGCGCATATTTTTCATCAAACTTTGATATATATTTTGTTATTGCAAGTACATTTTCATTGCTTAAGGTAAAATCAATAAAGCTACCCATAATATTTTCTTCTGCATTAACAATAGCATCATAGAAATCATAAACTACCTGTACATCTTCCCCATCCCTCAAGTCTAAAGCGGTTTTCAAATATTCAAAGAAATATTTATACCCTTTTATAGCTAAACTCTCATTTTGATTATTAATGGATAATTTTAATAACGATGTGATTAGGTAAGCCGCCGCATCTACCTCTATATCATAAGATAATTCCATCTTTCCAAATATCTCATTTTTCACATGTATAGGTGCATATTTTTGTGCAAAGCTAAAGGCTCCCCTTATGCTTTCAGAATCCATACTGCTCATGCCACGATTTAATATATAATATAAAACAAGGCAATCATCTATATCTAAGTTAAGCTTTTCATAATTGAACTCATTAACGAATAGCTTAAACTGGAAAAAGCTTTCCTCGTGTAGAAGAAAACCTACCTGAACTAGCTCTGAAAATCTTGTGCTTAAGGTGATATTATTACTGGTTCCTTTTAAGAAGTCAAACCTAATAGTCGCTGCTGCTTCATTAAAATTATCTATACCCCTTATGTAAATATGACAAAGGCTAAATTTCTTATCATCACTTTCATCTATAATAAAATCTATATTTTTAGATAATTTTGAAGGCAAGGAGGCCATGATAGCTTGTACCCAATACTTAACATTTTCAGAGGAATCTATTAATTCAATGGGCTTAAAATTAGTACTATAATCAATAAGTGCATTTAATATATCCTTGATTTTATTCATTCTAAGCTCAAATATTTTATTATTCACCTTACCTCTAAGAAAATCTGAAATTGCCTCAAAGGCTATTTTATGTTCCTCTTGAGTAGCTTGCTCCACTATAGCTGTAGCATCCCTGGGTACTGTAGAATCTACGGCTACCGTATCGTCTGTGGGTATACTCCTTTTTAAAGCTTCTCTTATCTTAACAAAATCAGAAACCTTCCCCTCCTGCTGCTTTCCTGCAGACAAAATTTCTTCTCCCGTCCCATGAATCGCAGCTCGAAATCTGTTTGCCATTATTTATCCCCCTTCTATTTTACCCGTTCCAATAGTTCATCTACAAAAGCTGAAAACTCCCCATAAACTTCTGTACCTTTATATGAAATATTTATAGGTTTATTATCCAATTCACATATAGGCAAAATTTCGCTATCAGAAATACAAGTTTTAAATAACAGCTTATTTATGTCCTCTTCCTCCTTGCAATACTCCATAAATTCGTTGCTAATATGGCTATGTTTAATAACCTTATTAATTAATATACCGCAGATATTATTTTTCATATCTAGTCTAAGAAGTATATCCTCCCAGAGGGCTATAAAGAGTTCTATTCCCTTTAAGGAATTCACCCCTAAATCAGATACAATAATTATTTTATCGCTGGCAATAAAGCTGTTTTGATTTATAATCGACATACTAGGATTTGTATCTATCAATATGAAATCATATTGATTAAAAAATTTATTATGTTTTTTTATATACTTTCTAAGTAAATACTCTCTTCCTGTTAAGCTAATAATATTCATTTCTGTTGAGGTTAAAGTCATTGAAGATCCTATCAAATCTAAATTGGGTAGCTCAATTAATGGAGCCTTAATAACTACATCTTCAGGTATTAAGTAATCCTTTTCTAATATATCTTTAATACATAAGTAGCCCTGTTTAGTTTCATCTACACCTAAATTTGATGTAACATTTCCTTGAGGATCCGCATCGATGACAAGCACCTTATAACCTCTCTCCGAAAGAATCCCTGAAGAAGAAAATACTGCAGTAGTTTTACCGGTTCCGCCCTTTAATGTTCCAAAGGTAATGATCTTAGACATTTTTAACCCCCTAAGGAAGTGAAAAAACTCCCCAACAATAGTTTAAACAATTTTGTTAATAATTACAATATAATTCTGCTGTTTAAAAATAAAAATCCTTGCTACAAATGCTCTATATAATCATAAATTAAGCCCTCTCTTATACCATATTTGCTTATAAGTATAGTTTTTTTCTCTAAATAATCTAAAGCTGCCAAAATGATAATAATTCCTCCTGCAATTATCTCTCCCCTTTCTTTAGAAATTGCATCCAAACTCATTTTTTCTTGTCTACTCATTTTTTTTATAGAATTATATATATTCTTTATATCCTTACTTGCTACTTCATAATTCTCAGAAATATAGGTTTTACCCAATACAAAACTATGTATTTTGCTTATAGCCCTGAAGCTTCCACCCATTCCTACTAAAAAAGAATTATCTCCTCTATTTAGCCAGGGATATTTATTAAATTCCTTATATAACATCATTCTTATTTCATTTTGTGATGACGTCCCAATTAAATCATATAGAGAATAATCAAGGGTAAGATTCAGTGCACCATAGGGTAAACTTATACTTTCTTTAAGTCTCCTATCCTCAAACCTAATAAGTTCAGTACTACCCCCTCCTACATCCATAATATATCCACTATTTATTGAGTTAGATTTAATTGAAGATACATATTCATAATAGGCTTCCTCTTCTCCCGTCAATATTTTAATATTTAACCCTGTAGTTTCCTTAACTCTTTTTATAAAATAGTCTCCATTAACTGCTTTTCTTACCGCTTCCGTTGCTACACAAATGATATCTATTTCATTAAAATTATTAATAATCTCTTTAAAGTTTTTTAATACGGTTAACGCAATAAGCATTTGAATGTCTTTTAATTTATTGTCTTCCCCTAAATCTCCTAGTCGAATAATCTCTTTATGATCATCTAATATATTAAAATCCTTGTTGATTATTTCCCCAATGATTAGCCTTATAGAATTAGAACCTATATCTATAACTCCAATATTCATAGTCTAACTCCTTTCAATTGTTTTATATATATTGTATCCCTTTTAAATAGTTAAACATATAATTTCTAGCATTAAAAATATACAAGATATTTCAAATAATATAAAGATTCCTTTTAATATGATATAATATTTCTATATTTTCAACATAATATAATCAGTATAATTATATATTTTATTTCTAATGTAGATATTCTTAAAAAGGAGATTTGAAAAATGGCAAAAGGGTCAAGTGAAATTGTTGCAGCCATAGACCTAGGTTCAAATTCAATTAGAATGATGATCGCTCAAATGACGGAGGAGGGTAAAATATTACCTCTGGAAGATTTACATAAGAAGACTAATATTGGAAAAGATACCTTTACTTATGGGAAAATACTACTAGAGTCTATAAATGATACCTGTGATATCTTAAAAGGCTTTACTCAATTAATGAAAGAATATAAAATAAGAAACTATAGAGCCGTAACCACCAGCGGAATTAGAGAAGCCGCCAATAGAGATTATGTTTTAGAACAAATACGAGTGAAATCAGGCTTAGAGGTGGAGGTAATCAATAGCTCTCAAGAAAGATTTCTCATGTATAAAGCCATTCATGATCTATTGCCAGATGCTGGTAAGATAAGATATGAAGGCACCTTAATCGTAAATATTGGCTCTGGTGGAGTTGAAGCCTCGGTTTATACCAATGGGAATTTGAAATTCACTGAATATGTTAAAGTAGGATCGCTGCGTATTAGAGAAACCTTATCTGACCTTGAAGACCAAACCATAGAATTCCCCCATTTGGTAGAGGAATATATAGAGAGTAAAACCTATTCCTTAGAGACCCTTATTCGTCAAAGGCATATCAAAAATTTTATTGGTCTTGGTGGAGGACTTCGATCAATCTTTAATCTATGTGTGAAAAACAAAGCGGATCAGAGCAAAAAATTTATTGATAAAAAAAGCCTTATTAGTCTTTACAAAACGCTTTATTCTATGAGTACAGAAGATATAATGAAGAAATTTAATGTAAGCCAATCAGATGCAGAACTCATGTTACCATCTGTTATTATATTTAAAAGATTTATAGAAATGACTAAAGCAGAGGGTATATACACTCCTATGGTATCCCTTAGGCATGGAGTTTTAGCTGATATGGCAGATGAAATATTCGACACGGCTAGAAAACAGGAAGCCTTAAGCGATATAATAAGTTCAGTATGGTATATAGGAAAAAAATATGACATCGACACGGTCCACGCCTCCTTTGTTGAATATTTAGCCTTATCTGTTTTTGACCAGACAAAAAGGCTTCATAGATTAGGTGCTAAGGAAAGATTTTACCTTCAAATTACAGCAATATTACATGATATAGGTAGATATGTAAGCTTAAATCAACATCATCTTCATTCCTTTAATATTGTGCGACATCAAGATATTATGGGTCTATCTGTTAGAGAAATGGAAATAATAGCAAATGTAGTATTTTACCATAGCAATCATATACCTAATATTTATGATGAAAGCTATAACTCTCTTATATATAATGACAAAATGATAGTTTCCAAGCTGGCAGCTATTTTGAAACTAGCAGAGTGTATGGATATAGCCCATAAACAAAAGCTTAGTAAAATAGAGATTTCCACTTCCGGTAATGAGCTTATTTTTAAAGTTATTTCAGCCCAGGAGATATTACTAGAAAAACGAAACTTCGAAAATAATGCTATTTTTTTTGAAGAGGTCATGGGCTGTAAACCTATAATAAAAACTAAAATAAAGATGGAGTAGTAATTATGAAAAACAATGATGTAAAAGATGAATTTATAAATAGAGAGCTTAGTTGGCTAGAATTTAATGACAGAGTTTTAGAAGAAGCTCAGGATGGTAACAATCCTCTACTGGAAAGATTAAAATTTTTATCCATAGTAAGCTCTAACTTAGATGAATTTTTTATGGTTAGGGTAGCTGCAATATCAGATCAAGTTTCAGCAGATTTTGAAACACCAGACTTTTCAGGCTTGTCTCCTAAAGAGCAGCTTAGCGCTATTTCAATAAGATCCCATAAGATGATTTATGACCAATACAATTGCTATAATCGCTCTTTAATTCCTGCTTTAAAAAAAGAGAGTCTATACTTCCCTAAGTGGAAAAAGCTCACTGAAGCTCAAACAATATTTGTTGAAGATTACTATAACAATACAATTTATCCAGTACTTACACCTATGGTTGTAGATAAAAGTAGGCCTTTTCCTTTAGTACTTAATAGAAGTCTTAATATTGGTCTTTTAATTGAGAATAAAGATAAAGAGGAAGGCCCAATATTTGCCACAGTCCAGGTTCCTTCGGTTCTTAGGAGATATATAGAGCTTCCCTATGGTATTTATGATGAAGATAATATGAAAGATGAAGGCAATAAGGATTTTTTTGAAGGCAACTGTTTTTTGCTACTAGAGGATATAATTAAGAAATTTATAAATACTTTATTTAGAGGCCATGAAATCTTAGCTATAGGTGCATATAGAATTATAAGAAATGCAGACCTTGATATTGATGAAGAAGAAGCAGATGATCTGCTCATGGAAATCCAACAATCCCTTCACAAAAGAAAATGGGGAGCTGTAATAAGGCTTGAAGTTGATCAGGATATGGATTCGGAGCTTCTAATGGTATTAAAAGAAAAGTTTGAAGTAGCAAATGATGATATATACCAAATAGCTGGGCCTATTGATTTAACCTTTTTAATGAAACTAAGTTCACTTAAAGGTCATGATGAATTAAAATTTGCTCCTATAAAGCCTGTAGTTCCACATATATTTACTGAGGGTTTGGACATTTTTGAAACTATAACCAAGGGGGACATTTTAATACATCATCCATATGAATCCTTTGATCCTGTAGTGGAACTCGTAGAACAGTCTGCAGTAGACCCTAAAGTTCTAGCTATTAAGCAAACATTATATAGAGTAAGCGGTAAATCTCCTATAGTAGCCGCACTTATGAAAGCAGCGGAAAATGGCAAACAGGTAACAGTACTAGTGGAACTAAAGGCAAGATTTGATGAGGAAAATAACATAGCCTGGGCTAAAAGACTAGAACAGTCAGGCTGTCATGTTATATATGGCCTAGTTGGATTAAAAACCCACAGTAAAATATTGCTTATCGTAAGGCAAGAGGATATGGGGATTAGAAGATATGTCCATCTAGGTACTGGTAATTACAATGATGTAACTGCTAAAATTTATACAGATATTAGTCTTTTTACAAATAATCCTTATATAGGTTCGGATGCATCTGCTATTTTCAACATGTTATCTGGCTATTCCTCCCTTACTAAATTGTATAAGTTATCTGTCGCACCAATAGGCCTAAGAGAAAAATTTATTTCCTTAATTAGAGAAGAAGGCGTCAATGCTATAAGAGGTAAAAAAGCAGTGATAATTGCGAAGCTTAATTCTTTAGTTGATGAGGAGATTATAAAAGCTCTATATGAGGCTTCAAGAGCTGGAGTGAAAATTGACTTGATTGTGAGAGGAATATGCTCTCTAAAACCTGGGGTAAATAGACTTAGTGAACGCATTTCTGTTAGAAGTATCGTTGGTAGATTTCTTGAACATTCAAGAATATACTATTTTTATAGTGGGGGAGAAGAACTCGTATTTGCATCCAGTGCAGACTGGATGGGAAGAAACTTAGATAGAAGGGTAGAATTACTATTCCCCGTGGAAGCAGATGTTCCTAAGAGAAAACTTTTAAACATTTTAAAGCTTAACCTTATGGATACTGAAAAAGCACGAATCTTAGATAGTTCTGGTTTTTATAGTAAGGTAGATAGAAGAGGAAAAGAGTTTTTGAATAGCCAAGAAGAGTTTATGCAGGAAGTTAATAATTCCTTAAAAGAATTAGAAGTTGCCATAACATCAGATAAGGAATTTAAGCCAATTTATAAAACAGAATAAGAGGGATCTAAAAAAGTGTGTGCTCGAAAACTACTTACATAAGTAATTTTCTGGCACTCTTCCTTTTTTAAATAAAAAATCATCCGAAATGACTTAATCCAAATTATAAACTATCCCTATTATTACCATGTCTAACTCAGTAAATAAATTAATAACCTTAGCTGATTCTACCATCTTAAGAATTGGCCTTAAAGGAAATCCTAAATTGTTTTCTAAAACTACTCCTATGATATTGTTGTTAAGCTTTACTAAAGTTCCTACAGAAAAGGGTACAACTATAGAAGAAAATACTTGAACCATCTTAAAATCGAACTGAGTTTCTCCTCCCCCCATAATAAGCTCTAAGGCTTCGCTGGGGCACATAGCAGATCTATAGGGCCTATCGGAGGTTAGTGCATCGTAAACATCCGCAATAGCAACTACCTTGGCTAATTTATTGATTTCTGTTCCTCTTCTTCCCTCCGGATATCCTCTCCCATCATATCTTTCATGATGTTGAAGAGCTATGATTCTTGCTGGAGCTGATATTTCCGGACTATTTTTCATATAATCATACCCCCGAAATGTATGAGATTTCATCTCAGTAAACTCTTCATCAGTTAGTTTACCTGGCTTATTGATTAGTTCCTTTGGTATAAAAACCTTTCCAATATCATGGAGAATTGCTCCTATGCAAAGTTCATATAGTTCATCTTTACTAAATTTAAGATGAAGTCCAATTATTAAGGAAAGCACCGCTACATTGACGCAATGCTGATAGGTATAGTTATCCATACTTTTTATATCCACTAGATCAATAAGCAAAGCCTTCTTAGTAGTTAGTTCCTCCATAAGTTCCAGAGCTACCTCACTCATTTTGTGAAATTGAATATCCCTCTCCTTGGCTTCATTAAAGGCCTGCTTTGCTACATAACTACTACCCTTAAGCCCTTGTGGCTTATTAAAGGATAGAAAGGTATCCTTTACAGATTTTATAGCTTTTTGTCTTAGTTGAGGTTTTATTATGTCCTCTATTTCAATTGAGCTGTATTCGTCCTTTATATATATAGTATTTATTTTATGATGAGTTATTTTAGTTATTAAAATATTAGTAAGCTTCACACCTTCTCTAAGCAATACCCTACCATCATCATCAAATAAGGTTTTACCTAGGAAGGATCCTTCCTTAGCAGAATTAATTGGTACTATTCTCATTTAAGAACCTTCCTTATCTCTCTTGTATTTATAAGTGCTTATAAGTAATTATAATATTACTAAACATTCTTTAATTAATCAACAAAAGTATTAAAATAGGTAAAATTTTCATAGTTTTTACCAGTAATAAATATTTATTTTTCTGTAACCGTTTCCTGCCCTTTTAAAATATTTAGAAGTTTATTAGAATATATATATGATTCTTTGTATATTGTTACAAAAATAATATATCTATTAAGAAAGGCGGATAATGTTGATGAACCTTACTAACCTATTTGAAGTACCGAAGAAATTTGAAAAGGAACTAATTCAAGAATTGAAACCAAAAGAAAGTCTTCCTATGTCAAAAAGACTTTTACTGCTTCAAGCAGAATTTGGAAGTCTTGCTAAGGATGCTGGTTGTTGTAATTTTTTAAAGGATAATGTTGATTGTAAGGATGACATCTTTGAAAAGTATATTAATTGCCTACAGCTTATATTGACTATAGGTCGAGAAAAGAATTACTCTGAGGTCAATATTGAAGCTAAATTCCCCGAACTTGATCTAGTGCAGCAGTTTTTAAATCTATTTATCGATCTAAATGACTATATCGTATGCTCCTATGAGGATCATTATATAACGTTATTAGAAGATTTCTTAAGCCTTGGCCTATCTTTAGGGTTTAGGGAAGATCAAATATTTATGGGCTGCAAATCCAAATATCAACATTAGCATACTTAAAATAATATTAATGACATAAAAATCTTCCTTTTGTTTAAAATAAGCATATAGTTTTTTAAAGGAGGATTTTTATGTTAGGTTTTTTATTGTCTGTAATAGCTGGCTCTGCTATGAGTCTTCAAGGCGTTTTTAATACAAGATTAAGTGAAAAAATTGGTCTTTGGCAGGCTAGCTTTATTGTAATGCTCATAGGCTTTGTGATAACCTTATCTATCGCCATCTTTTCTTCGCATATTAATTTTAAAGAGCTTAGGGAAGTAAATAAACTATATTTATTGGGAGGCTTTTTAGGAGTTATTATCATTTATGCTGTTATGAAGAGTATTAAACTAATGGGAATAACCTGTGCAATATCCATAATTCTTGTTTCCCAGTTAACCATTGCAGCTCTCATAGACGCTTTCGGTCTTTTTGAAACCTCCCAAGTAAAATTCGGATTAACTAAAATTTTTGGGATTGCCTTAATGACAGTTGGAATTATAATATTTAAATTGAAGTGTTGATGTATCAATCTAATTAATTTTACATAATATATTATGTAGTACTTTTTGGGAGCACCTATGCTTATCTTTAAAAATAAATTAGATGCAAATCTTAAATTTGATTTAGAACATAGATATTATAAAAAATATAGAGTTGTTGTACAATGTAACAGCTTACTAGATGGTATAAAAAAGAAAATAAAAGTCTTGAAGGGTGAAATAATAAATAGCATAGAAGAAGTTAATAGTTTCTCTGCTTTACTTTCCGATAGAACTATAGAAAGATTGATCGAATACCCTGAGGTAAAATATATAACTTATGATGAATATGCTCATACCTGTGGAAAAAGCGTAGCTTTAGCTAACAGACAGATAAATGGAGAAAAATATAAACTCTCTGGCAAGGGTGTTGGAATTGGATTAATTGATACTGGAGTTTATCCTCACAATGATTTGATTTACCCGAGTAGTAGAATTAAATATTTTAAAGACCTTATTTTGGGCTTAAGATATCCCTATGATGACAACGGTCATGGAACTGCAATGTGCGGCATAATTGCCGGCAGTGGTCACCTTTCAAAGGGTAATTACAAAGGTATAGCAGATGGCTCTCATCTTATGGTAATAAAAGCCTTTGATGCTCTAGGAAAAGGTTACGTTTCAGATATATTATATGGAATTAGCCTTCTAATTCGCGAAAGAGAAATATATAATACAAGAATTATTTGTCTTCCCTTTGAGCTTCTTACCCATAACTTTATACTCTTGAATTTATTTTCTAAACTTTTCAACTTAGCAATAGAAAACAATATTATTGTTGTTACACCAAGTGGTAGCCAAGGGGATAATGGTTGTATAACGGGTATCGCTACATTAAGTAACTGTATAACAGTGGCGGGCCTAGATTCAAGAGAA
>Ga0209125_1002319_pt1 | contig 14902 bp, 10 predicted proteins | sample BarGraIncub1131A_FD_184503 | JGI IMG/M metagenome (GOLD analysis project Ga0209125, IMG submission 184503) | Arctic peat soil microbial communities from Barrow, Alaska - Barrow Graham LP Incubations 11-31A (SPAdes) (version 2) | ecosystem: Environmental > Terrestrial > Soil > Wetlands > Peat... | reverse complement strand
GCCAGGGCGGATGCGGCCGTCAATTCGGCTTCTTCTTCACCGGAAATGACCTTAATTTCATGTCCCAGCTCTTTCGAAAGAGTTGCAATCAGCTCCTTGCCGTTTGTTGCGGTTCTGACAGCGCTGGTGGCAACCGCCTCAACAGCTTCGACATTCAGTCCGATCACAAGTTTTTGAAAACGCCTGATGGCTTCAATTGCGCGGTTCGAGGCCGCATCGGAGATCACTCCGGTCTTCGCCAGTCCTTCCCCCAGACGCACCGTTGCCTTCTCATCATCCAGAATCTTGAACGTGCCTTCTTTGGAAGCTTCTGCAATAATACAGCGAATGGAGTTGGTACCGATGTCTATGGCAGCAATGCGCGGCTTTTTCATGTGGCCTCTGTTGATGATTTAGGCTGCAAAATGCATGTATTGCATAGTCTCTGTCAGGGCTGATTTTGAGGAAATGCCTTTATAAAGGAGGTGATCCTTTTCTTACCCGGTGCCAGATAGCAGAGGAAACTGGCCGGTTTGTCAGCCGTGTCCGGATCAAGTTTCAACGTCACACAGGCCCCTTTTTTCAGCGATACCACACCGTCCTCGCGACCGAGCAACGCAGCAACCAACGAACCAAGACCCGGTTCATGCCCAACCAGCATGACACGCTTGGCACCCTTGCACCCCTTTACGTGGGCAACCAGTTCACCGATATCAGCTCCCGGCAGGAGCAGCTCACTTGCGACAACCACATTTTTGCGACAGGCCTTTTCAGCCGCGATCTCGGCTGTTTGTACTGCGCGGGTCAGCGGACTGGTCATGGTCAGCCGCGGCTTGGGACCGTACTTGGCGATCGATGAGCTCATTTTTTTAGCAGTTGATCGCCCTTTTTCAGTCAGATAACGCCATTCGTCCTGCAACGTATCACTACCTTCCACCGCTTCTGCGTGGCGCATAATATACAAAATCATGGTGTCCTCCAAATTGATTGGCAACTAGTGAAAGAGTATAGACCCCATTAAGAGTTTTGCAATACCTGCTGCAATCATTTGCACGATCGTAACATTTTGTACATTAGAGGTAATCCTGTTTTCAGGATCATGTAAGAGAATTATGAGTTCCCACTATACCTGATGAGGCTTTGAATCATGGACGAATCCGGGGTAGGATCAATGTGCGGAATTTTGCTCTGCCCCCCCATCTTGCCGCGCTCCGCCTGCGACCACCGATAAATGCCGTCTTCCGGAACTAACATCACATCAGGCGCGTTGATGCGCCCCTGGCTCCTGAAGGTAGCATAGTCGGCATTCAGTACGCTCAGAGTTGTATCCAATATACGTATCGCATCATCTTTATTCAAATTGTCATTCTGCACCGCCAGAACCCACTGATGCCGCCGGCCCGAAATGTCCGTGCCAACCATGAATTCGCGCACATTCCAGCGGCGGTTGCGGTTGACGTTGGCAACGGACTCCTCTACCTCTCTCTGGGTGACCTTCTCCTCCAGTTTATCCAGAAAGCGGTCACGACCGGTGAACTCGATGAAATGGGGGGAAGTGGAGGTGAAGCGGATCGTGTCGCCGAGATGGTAGCGCCACAACCCTGAGCAGGTGCTGAGGATAACCGCATACCGCTGGCCGACTTCAACCTGCTCCAGCGGAATTGCATCGGCATAGGGTGCCGGCTTACCGTGCGCGTCCAGATCTTCAAAGCGGACAAACTCGAAAAAAACTCCATAGTATGGAGCCAAACGCATTTGCGCTTCGCCAGGCTGCTGGAAAGCCATGAAGGCTTCGGATGAGGGGAGCAGTTCCAGCAGGTGCGGGAGGTGCCCATCGAACAGAGTCTCAAATTCGTTCCGATAGGGGATAATGCTGGTGCCGCCATGGATAATCAGTTCAAGGTTGGGCAGCAGATCCCGAAGAGGCGTGCCGCCGATCTCCACGCAGCGTTTCAACAACAGTAGTATCCATGGTGGTACGCCGGATATGACACGGATGCGGTGGTCACGCAGCAACAGTTCTGCCATTCCCTGAACTTTACCCTCCCAGGGGAGCGTCGCTATTTCCGCACCCGGCTCTACGAAAGGTGTCAGGTACCAGGGCCTGAAACGGAGCGTAAGGGCGCTCATATCACCGGACCAGACCCCGCATTTGACCTTGGTTAACCTGGTGGAGCCGGACATGTACAGAATTTTGCCGTTTAATATGTGCGATTGCGGATTAGCCGCGACATAGCATGACATCATGTCGAGGGCTGCCCGGCGGTTCTCTGCAAACATCTGGGTTGAGAAAGGAATGAATTTGGTCGGCGCCGTAGTTCCGGATGTCTCGCAGAACATCTTTATGGTGCCGGGCCAGGTCATGTTATCCAGATTTGGAGCCGCACGGCCGATGGCCGAAAACGGTTGATCGCAATAAAAATAATCGGTCATGAAGTCCTGATACGAACGGATCGGCACACACCCACTGTAGTAACGATAGGCAACGTCAAAGGACCTGTTGTTAATCCGGGCAAAAGTATTGTCCTTACCAAACCGTGTCGCCGCTGCTGTCCCAAGCAATTTTCGAAATATCTGTCGCTGCGCTTCCAGCGGATCCTGCCGGTTAAATTGGTCAGCCCGCTTTACTGCTTGCGAATGCAGCAGACTCTGTAGTGCCCCGCTACGTTGTATCCTTGTCATCAGCGTCATCTAAACCGCCAATTGCAGGCGCGGGTAGAGGAGCTTGTCATACCAGCCGTTCAGCAATGGGTTGAATGCTTCGTGATGGAAAATGAGCGAAGCGTGGGCAACGCTGTCACCGGCTACGAGGGATTTTACCGTTTTTACCAGGCATGATGGAAAGATCCTGGTGTAGAGTGAAGGTTCGCTTAACAGCTTCAAGGTCGGTGACGACGGCACCAGAATATCAGCTTCATTTTCGGCCAGCAGCACCAGTACCGGACCGGTAAAAAGCGAACGGGAGAGTGACGGAAATCTTAAATCCCGTAGTGCCGCTACCCTCTCATACCCACCACGCGCCGTAGTGTATTCAATGACATCATTGATTTTCTTTCGAATGGCAAGATGGCGGACGCTAAGAGTACGGTTCTCGGCCCCTGCATTGAAAAGGGCTTGAAAACAGCGGCGGGAGCGCTCTATCTGTTTGGAGATATCCGCTTCATCAGCTGGGTCAGCAGCCACAATCTTTCTGAGATTGCTTTCCAGTATTCGTACCCCGTCGCGTTTTTGCTCAGCCGGTCTGATCAGGTCATCGGTCGTGATGACCGGACTTACCAGGACCAGACCACGGATGCTTTCATGCACCTGCTCGTCGGCATGTCGAAGGAAGTTGGAGAGCAGCCCGCAACCGAAGCTGACTCCCATTATCAGGGGTTTTTGCCCTTTTCGTGCCAGATCTTCGATCAGATCAGCGAGTTGGGCGGCAAACATACCCTGGCAGAATCCGTTGCGAGAATAGTTCACGTAGTAGATCGAGCCATGCCGACGCAGCAATTTACGTTGGAACTCCACTATCTCAGTAGCGTCCGGCACGAAACCTCCCAGCACGATTGTCGGTACAGTACCGGCGCCTCTTTCCCGGAAGATCTGGCAACGCCCTCGATGGGAATCTTGATTCTGCTCAAGAGTTGCAAACTCGCGACGACGAACTTTGGGGGTAAAGCGCTTGATAGAAATGCCACGCATGAAACCTGCTGCTGCTGTAAAAGCCGATACTACCGGACTACCGCCCTTCACAACCCGAAGCTTTGCCACCCTGTCGCTCATATGACCTCCTCTGTAATGGCCGAGAGGACATCGTAGCACTGTCAGGTTACGAACATAGTGCGGGTTGGTAACATGTATGAAAATTTGTGGGGGAGGGGCCGAACGGCGGTGTGAGTAACTATGCGAACGGAATGAACCAATGGGTAAACGTGTTTCCGGCCGGCGATCCAAACGTTTCAACCAAGCTATTATACACCTGAAAAAAAGAATTAAACAGACTGTTTTTTTACTTTGGCAGTGGTATAGTTCAATCAGGAAGTAGGAAGTGAATCTGGTTTGGAGGTTTTGAGGTTATGGAAGATACTCCGCCTGAGCATGACCGAATGAGGGAGGCTGGAGCGCTCCGATACGCCTGAATCGTAGGCACAATTTTAAAGGGAGGCGGTTGCTATCGCAAATACTCCACCTGAAAGCAGCACACATAGTTTGGTAACGTCACTCCGAGGGTAGGTAGGATCGGAATACTCCTTGAAAACGGAATCGAATACGCAAAGATAAGTGAAGCCCACCGAGATAATTGGTGGGCTTTTCATTTGATACGCACTACATTTCTGTACTTTGATCAGCGCGGTTCATCTGGTATAGTCACATCATGATCACACCTTCTTTCTACCATATTGCTATCTATTCGCTCGTGTCTGTGATCCTGATCGGCGTGCTGCTGCTCGCCGCGTGGTGGCTGGGCGCCAAACGCACTTCCGCCGCAAAGCGGATGCCGTACGAATCGGGTGTTGCCCCCAGCGGTTCTGCCCGTCTGGCTTGGCCGGTGCCGTTTTACCTGGTAGCGATTTTTTTCATTATTTTTGATGTTGAAGCGGCTTTTATCTTTACCTGGGCCGTAGCCTGGGATCTCTTGGGGCTTGCCGGTCTCATCCAGATTACGGTTTTCATTACGATCCTGTTTGCCGGTCTGGCCTGGCTCTGGTTAAAAGGCGGGCTTGACTGGGGGCCTTCCAGAGAAGGGAGGATGAAGCGTGACTGATGAAATCCCGCAGAATATTATCCTTACCCGCCTTGATGATCTGATCAACTGGGGACGCGCCAATTCCCTCTGGCCGATGTTCTTCGGTCTTTCCTGCTGTTTTGTCGAAATGATGACCTCATTCACCTCGCGCCACGACATATCGCGCTTTGGGGCTGAGGTTCTTCGCGGTACGCCTCGCGAAGCGGATCTGATGGTAATCGCCGGTACCCCCTTTGTCAAAATGGCCCCCTCGATTCTGCATCTCTACGAGCAGATGGCCGAGCCCCGCTGGGTGATGGCGATGGGAAGCTGCGCCAACTCGGGTGGCATGTACGATGTGTACAGCGTCGTACAGGGGATCAATCAGATTCTGCCGGTGGACGTGTACGTGCCGGGGTGTCCGCCCCGGCCCGAGGCATTTATGCAGGGGTTGATGCTGTTGCAGGAGAAGATCAGAACCGGGGAGCGCCCGGCCCGGCCGGTGCTTCACATGCAGGGTGGCTGGCAGGGAACAACCGTACCGGTACTGGTGCCGGGTGAAACCAAGTCCAATGACACCCGTGGACCGGGTATGGAAGCGATCAGCATCCGTGGCTCGGCGGCGGGTCATCCAACGGCGTTTCAGCCCCGTTCTGATGAAATCTGGCGACCACCGGCCCCGCATCATGACTTCCCGGATTTCGGCGTTCCGGAGGAGATCAGGCAGTTATTTGAAGGCCTGGTTTCCGTCGATCCGGCTGCGACCGACATGCTGACGTTGCGGGCTCCGGCTGCCCATGTCCCCGCATTGCTGAAGCACCTGAAAACCCGTTCCGGCCCATCATTCAAGCGCCTTGAGGATATCGCCGCCGTCGATGACTCCTGCCGCAGTGATCGGAGCCGCTATCAGGATTTCACCCTCAACTACCACCTGCTTTCGTTTGACCACCCCGGCTACATCCGCATCAAAACAGAGTTGAGCGGTGATACTCCCGAAATGCCTTCCGTCACCTCCGTCTTTCCGGCTGCCAACTGGTACGAAAGGGAAGTATACGACATGTACGGCATCCGCTTCAGCGGGCACCCGAACCTGCGCCGGATTCTGATGCCGCATGACTGGGAGGGGCATCCGCTCAGGAAGAGCCACCCCTTCCGGGCCACCGAAATGAAGCCCTATACGCTTGAGGATGCCCGCCGTCACGCCCCGCTCCCCGCTTCAGATTTTTTTGAGCGGATCAATGAAGGGGAAATGGTTCTCAACCTGGGACCGCAACACCCCGGCACCCATGGCATTATCCGCTGCATCCTCAAACTGGATGGCGAGGAGATCCGCGATATCGATTTCGACATCGGCTACCATCATCGCGGGGCCGAAAAGATCGCCGAGCGTCAGCAGTGGAATCAGTTCATTCCTTATACCGACCGCATCGACTATCTGGCCGGCGTGCAGAACAACCTGGCCTACGTCAACTCGGTCGAACGGCTCTGTGGCATCACCGTTCCGGATCGGGCCATCCACATCCGCGTCATGCTGTCAGAACTGTTCCGTATCGCCAGCCATCTGGTCTGGCTGGGAACATTCACTGCCGATGTGGGGGCAATGACGCCGGTTTTCTATACGTTTACCGACCGTGAGAAAATTTTTGACATCGTCGAGATGATTACCGGGGGAAGGATGCACCCCGCCTGGTTCCGCATCGGCGGGGTTGCTGAAGATCTGCCGGACGGCTGGCAGGGGCCGGTACGCACCCTGCTCGAATGGATGCCGCCGCGCTTGAAAGAGTACGAGCAGCTGATCAATGGCAACCCGATCTTTCGGAAGCGGCTGAAGGGTGTCGGAGAAATTTCGTTGCAGGATGCACAGGAGTGGGGACTGACAGGACCCAACCTGCGGGCGTGCGGGTTCGAGTGGGATCTACGGCGCAAGATACCGTACGGCGGCTACGATCGCTTTGATTTCGAGGTGCCGACCGCAGAGGGTGGTGACTGCTGGGCGCGCTATCAGGTACGGATGCTGGAAATAAGGCAGTCGCTCCGGATCGTGGAGCAGGCTATGCGGGAGATGCCGGAGGGACGTTTTATGACCGATGACTATCGCTATGTGCTCCCGCAGAAGCGGGATGCGTTGCAGAACATCGAATCACTGATCCATCACTTTGTCAACAGCAGTCGCGGCATGTCACCCCCACGGGGGGAGAACTACTCTGCCATTGAGGCACCCAAGGGGGAAAATGGGTACTTCGCCGTATCGGACGGCCTTGCAATCCCCTATCGCCTCCGCATCAAAACCCCCAGTTTTCCGCATATTCAGGCTCTGCCGATCATGAGTCGCGGCTGGCTGCTTGCCGATTTTCTGGCGATCCTCGGGTCGGTCGATTTTGTATTGGCGGATCTGGATCGATAATCCTAGAAAACGAATTTAAACACCGGTCCCGGGCCATTCAGGCACGATCCCTTCCTGACTTTTTTCGTAAATCCTGGCAAAATCGTCCTTTATTTCGTCAAATGCAGTCAGAATCATCGGATCAAAATGCCCGGGTAGTGTGCGGCCATCGCCATTCAGAATAATGTCACAGGTTCTGGCATGATCAAAGGCCAGCTTGTAGACCCGGCTGCTGCGCAGGGCATCATATTGGTCAACCAGCATAACAATACGCCCTTCCAAAGGTATTTCATCCCCCTGTAATCCAGCCGGGTAGCCGGTGCCATCCCAGTGTTCATGGTGCGTCGCGGCAATAACAGCTCCCATCTTGAGCATGCTGTGTGGAGACCCTTTCAAAATCCGCTCGCCGATAGTCGTGTGCAGCTTGATGGTTGCAAACTCTTCTGCCGTCAGGGCACCCGGCTTCAGCAAAATTGAGTCAGGGATACCGATCTTGCCAACGTCATGCATGGCGCTGGCCACCGAAATATCACTGACAAAGTTGTCATCCCTTCTTAAATAAAGCGCCAGATGCTTGGCATACAGACCGACCCGCAAAATATGCAGGCCGGTGTCTTCATCACGTAGCTCGGCAGCGGCAGTCAGCCGTTCGATGATTTCCCGGCTCATATGGGTGATCTCACCGAGCGCCGCATTAAGCTCAGCCGTTCTGGTCGCGACCGTACGTTCCAGCTCCGCCTTGTAGTTTTTTTCAATCTGGGTCAGGCGTTTGAAATTGACCCCCTTCTCAACCGTGTGGACAAGAGCCGGCGGACGGTACGGCTTGATAATAAAATCAAAGGCACCCTTCTGAATTGCCTTGACCGCCACATCAAGATCGGCATACGCCGTCATCAGCACAACCGGCGTTTCCCTGTCAAGAAAGCGGATTTTTTCCAGCAGTTCAAGCCCATCCATGATCGGCATATTGATATCGGTCAGCACCAGATCAACCGGCTCCATAACAAACTGCCTGACCGCTTCCTGGCCATTCGAGAAGGCACGAACCGTGAACCCGTATTCGGTCAATAACGTAGTGACACTCTCCAGAACAAAACGATCATCATCGACCACAAATATTTTGCCACTGCTATTACTGTTCATTTTCGAGCACCTCACGAATTGTCATCAGCAACTCTTTTGGAGTGAAGGGCTTGGGCAGATAATTCATCCCCTCTTCCAGCCCCCCCTGGTTGATCAGCACGTCCTTCGCATATCCGCTGCAAAACAGGATCCGCATATCCGGAGCAATGCCTCGGATCGCATCATGTGCCTCACGGCCACTCATGTTCGGCATAATGGCATCAAGGATCACCAGACTGATCCGTTCCCTCTGTGCGCGGAACTTCTCCAGAGCGTCCACGCCATCAACCGCCTCAATAACGGAATAACCAAACTCTTCCAGTATCTCCCTGCCAAGCGTCCGAGTCGCTTCGTTGTCTTCAGCCAACAGGATGGAGGCACCCCCCTGAACATCCCGCACCTGCTCCTCCACCTTTTCCAGGCTGGCAGCTGGGGCCGAACCGAGCAACGGCAGATACATCTGAAAAATAGTGCCAAGACCGATTGTGCTGTGACAGACGATATAGCCTTTATGTTCCTTGATGATGCCGTAGATAATTGAAAGGCCCAGACCGGTCCCTTTGCCGAGCTCTTTAGTGGTGTAGAACGGCTCAAAGATATGCTTCACAATGTCTGCGTCCATCCCTTCGCCAGTGTCGGTAAAGGTCAGGAGGGCATACCTGCCCGACTGACCGAACCCTCTGGCAAGTACAAATTCAGAATCAAGAGTGACCGCTTCGGTTGAAATGACAATCGAACCGCCGTGCGGCAAGGCGTCCCGGGCATTGGTTGACAGATTCATCAGCACCTGCTCGAGCTGACCGCTATCGGCCAATACCGGCAAATCCTTTCGTTCGAGGTTTATTTCGAGGTGGATATCCTCGCTGATCAGCCGCAACAGCAGCTGATGGACACGGTTGATTATTTCATTCAGGTCGACAACGACCGGGTTCGATGCCTGCTTGCGGCTGAATGCCAGCAGCCCCTGAGTAAGGCTTGCACCGCGCTCGGCAGTAGCGGCAATCTGTTCAGCGTATTTTTTCAGGGGGCTGCCATCAGGAAGCTTGATCTGCATGATGCTGGCGTACCCGACAATAGCAGTCAGAATATTATTGAAGTCATGGGCAATGCCGCCGGCCAGTTGACCGATCGCATCCATTTTCTGCACTTGCCGGAGTTGCCCCTCAAACTGTTTGCGTTCGGTAATATCCTCCTTAATGGCAATGAAATGAGTAATGGCATAGCTGTTGTCCCTGATGGGCGCAATCAGCGCCTGTTCCCAATACAGATCACCATCTTTCTTGCGGTTGTGAAATTCACCGCGCCATTCACCCCCTGCCAGAATGGTTTCCCACAACCGCTTGTACTCCTCGTCACCAGTTTCTCCCGATTTAAGAATGTTCGAATTCCGACCGACCGCCTCATCAAAGGTGTAGCCGGTCAGCTCGGTAAAATGAGGATTGACATATTCAATGGTGCCGGAGGTATCGGTAATCACAATTGAAGCAGGATTCTGTTCAACCGCTACCGAAAGCTTGCGCAGGTGTTCTTCGGCCTTTATCCTTTCGGCCAGATCCCGTTGGGATTCATCGATAAGGCGGGCATTCTCAAGGGCCAGAGATGCCAGTTCGCCAAACTGGACCAGAAGCTCCAACTGTTCGTCATTTAAGATAATTCCTTCGTCGACAAAAGCAACGCCCAGAACTCCGACTATCTCCTCCCCGGACTTGAGAGGCACACCCGCCATGGCTTTCAGCACATCCCGGTCCGGATCAGGCAGGCGCGCTTCCCAGCGGCTGTAATCATCTATATGGAATAGTTTCCCCGTGTTCCAGATCCGTCCGGCGATACCCTCTCCCGACCTGATCGGATAATGATGGAGGTGGTTATAAATACCGCTTTGGAACACCATCTCCATTTCGGTACCGGCAGCATTTTTGAGATACACAAAACAGTGCTCCGTACCGACCAGACTGCCGGCGCGGGTAACAATGGCCTGGAGCAGATCGACCACGTCCAGTCGGCTGATCAACCCCAAGGTTGTTTCATGCAGCGCCTGCAGGTATTCGTTCTGGCGCTGCAGCTGCTCGTCAACACGCTCATGGCGCAGCAGATCGCTCTCCAGCCGCAATCGGTGTTGGTCGCTTTCCCGGACAAGCTCGTTAAAGGCCCGCCCCAAGGTCGCTATTTCATCCTCACCCTGAACCGAGAAAAAACGCTCGTCACCCTCTTTTCCCGACAGTTTTTCCACATGGCTGGTAAGCTGAATGACAGGGGCCGTCAGGCGTTTCAAGTAGTGGCGCATGAACAAGAATATGGTCAACGAGAAGAGCGGCAGGGTAATCAGAAATATGCCTCTCACACGGTTGAGAGGCAGGTATGCTTCAGAGAGAGGGAAACTGGCTCCGATGATCCACTCTTTTGACTTTAGCCGCTTAAAGGTGGCCAGTGTTTTCAGACCACGGGAATTGACGGTTTCCCCCGTACCTTCAAAGCCCTTTATGGCACGGTCCAACAGGTGGTTGACCCCGGGTGGAATATCCCGCTTCATGACCCGCCCCTGATCCGGGTGAACAATCATCGTTCTTTTGGTGTCAAAGAGGAAAAGATAGCCGGTTCGTCCCATTTTACGCTGGTTGAGTCCCCCCAGAAAATTGGACTGCAACAGATCGATGCTGCCGCCAAGCACAGCCTGTACAGTACCGTTTAAATCAAGGATCGGAGCCGTCAGCATGATGACGGGGTGATGGTGAGGTTGGGAAGAAATATAGGGGTCGGATATCTGGGCGGTTTTGGTCGCAAAGGTCGTTTTAAGATAATCCCGGTAGGAGAAATCCGTTCCTGTGCGGGAAACCCCCAACGGAAGTTCGGCTACCATGCGCCCGCGGGCGTCAAACAGAAACACCCCGTTATCAAAGAGCCCGGCGGATTCTGTCCGTTCCAGCAGGAATTCGAACGCTTCCCGGGGATCAGAAACCATTCCGGGCGTAATCTTACGGCCAAGGGCAAGCAGCTGCTTGTGAGCGTCAGTAAGCTTCTGGTCCACTTCGTCGGCCAGACGGGAAACAGTCTGAAACTGCTGATTCGATATGGATTCTTTGATATATTGCTGCAGAAGATGCTGCATAAAAAACAGCAGGCCAAACAGTATGATCGTTACGAACAGCGGAAAGAGAAGCGTGACTTTGGTTTTCAGGCTGCATCGGAACATATATTAATACCTATGCGTTCTGTCGTGGCAGTTGACAAACTTAGTTTGGAACGATAGCACAGATTCTACAGAGTTAGTAATACCGAATTTGATACCACTCGATAATTTCACTGGGGCGGTTGCCTGACTGATTTTCAGGCAGACGATTAGAACATATTTTCTGCGGTACTTTGCAGAAGATTCGTTTGTTAACGTACATATTCTGTTAGCATGGGCAGGGATGTACCGCATGTTTTTACCAACTTTTATTTGGACAACTGCCTGCCCATACAGTAATATGGCAAAATTTAATCAGTACAAGAGGAGCATTTGATTGGACAAACTCATCATCAAAGGTGGAAAAAAACTTAAGGGCGACGTGACGATCAGCGGTTCCAAAAACGCCTCACTCCCCATTTTTGTTGCGACGATCCTGGCACCAGGAATCAACCAGATCAGTAATGTGCCGTTTCTGCGTGACATAAACACGACCATCAAAGTGCTGGAGTCGCTTGGTGCCCAGGTCGAAGGCAACGGCAATATTGTCAAAATCGACACGACCAACATCAACAGCCATGAGGCGACCTATGATCTGGTCAAAACCATGCGGGCGTCGGTACTGGTTTTGGGGCCGCTTCTGGCCCGCTTCGGCAAGGCACGGGTCTCACTCCCGGGCGGCTGCGCCATCGGTGCACGACCGATCAACCTGCACCTGAAGGGACTGCAGGCGCTTGGTGCCGAAATAACGCTTGAACATGGCTATGTCGAAGCAAAGTGCCGACAGCTCAAGGGCGCCCGCATCCACTTCGACATCTCAACCGTCGGCGGCACCGAGCATCTGATGATGGCCGCCGCAACCGCCACGGGTGAAACCCTGCTTGAGAATGCCGCTCGCGAACCGGAAATAGTGGATCTGGCGCTGTATCTGAATCGTATGGGAGCAAAAATCGAGGGGGCCGGCACCGACACCATCAGGATTCAGGGGGTACCCGAGCTTGTCGCAGCCGATTACGAGGTCATGCCGGACCGGATTGAGGCCGGTACGTTTATGATCGCGGCAGCGATGACCGGTGGTGACATCCGTATCCACCGCATGAAGCTGGAGCATCTCGACGCTCTTGCGTTCAAGATGCAGGATGCAGGGGTCGAAATTACCAGCCGTGACGGTGTGGTGATGGTCAAAGGGCCCAAGCGGGTCAAGAGCGTCAACATCAAGACCCGCCCCTATCCCGGCTTTCCGACCGATATGCAAGCCCAGTTCATGGCGATGATGTGCGTGGCGGACGGGACCAGCGTCATCTCGGAAAATATCTTTGAAAACCGCTTCATGCACGTATCAGAGCTGCAGCGTTTTGGCGCCGACATCACCGTTGAAGGGAGTACGGCAACGGTAATCGGGGTTAAAAAGTTGTCCGGCGCTCCGGTCATGGCTACCGACCTGCGGGCCTCGGCCTCGCTGATCCTGGCCGGCCTCGCCGCCGACAGCACGACCGAAGTGTCACGCATCTACCACCTGGACCGTGGCTATGACTCAATTGAGAAAAAATTTGCCGCGTTGGGTGCGGATATCCAGAGGGTCAAAGAATGAGTGACTGGATTACCATTGCGATCCCGAAGGGGCGCATCCTTGAAGAATCGGTCAACCTGTTCAGTAAGATCGGCATCGACTGCAGTGAACTGCTCTCCGATTCCCGTAAGCTGATTTTTGAAAATCAGGAGCAGCGGATACGCTATATGATTGTGCGGGCGACCGACGTTCCGACCTATGTAGAATACGGCAGCGCCGACCTTGGCATCGTGGGCAAGGACACGCTAATGGAACAGTGCAAGGATGTCTATGAGCCGCTCGACCTGAAATTCGGCTACTGCCGCATGATGGTCGCCGAACCGGCCAATCGGGCAAAAGCTGATGACCCCTCCTGCTGGTCCCATATTCGGGTCGCGACCAAATATCCGCATGTGACGGAAAACTTTTTTGCCGCCAAAGGGGTGCAGGTCGAAATCATCAAGCTCTATGGTTCGATCGAACTGGCACCGCTGGTCGGCCTCTCCGACCGGATCGTCGATCTGGTTTCAACCGGCGAGACGATGCGCCAGAACGGACTGGTCGAGGTTGAAACGATCGCCGAGATCACTACTCGCCTGATAGTTAACCGGGCCAGCCTGAAAACAAAAAACGACCGCATTTCATTCATAATACAGGGATTGGAGCGGGTGCTCCAGTCACACTGAACAGGATAGATCATGCTTTTTCTAGACATCAATGATGCCGGTTTCGTGCAAAAATTCGACGCCATCCTTTCACGTGGAGAAGAGTCCGGGCGCGAAGTTGAGCAGACCGTGCTTGATATCATCGCCGCTGTCCGCCAGCGTGGTGATGAAGCGCTGCTGGAACTGACCTGCCGTTTTGACCGACTGGAAGCCGCTTCGGTTCACGAACTGGAGGTCACACCTGCCGAAATCGAAACGGCATTTGCTGCCGTAGCGGCAGAAGATGTGGCTGCTCTCAAATTGGCGGTAGAGCGGGTGACCCGTTTCCACGAGAAACAGAAGCAGCAGACCTGGATCTCCACCGAGGAACCGGACATCATGCTGGGACAGAAGGTTACGCCGCTGTCGCGGGTCGGCATCTACGTCCCCGGGGGGAAGGCCAGTTACCCGAGCAGCGTCATTATGAATGCCGTACCGGCCCGTGTGGCAGGTGTCGGCGAAATAATCATGGTAGCACCATCACCCGGTGGCGAGATTAGTCCCCATGTCCTCGTCGCTGCCAGCCTCTCCGGCGTTCACCGCATCTTCCGGATCGGCGGAGCTCAGGCTGTTGCGGCTCTCGCCTACGGCACGACGACCATTCCGCGGGTTGACAAGATTACCGGGCCGGGCAACATCTATGTTGCCACCGCCAAGAAACTGGTGTTCGGCCAGGTCGGCATCGACATGATCGCCGGGCCGAGCGAGATTCTGGTAATCAATGACGGCAGCGGCAACCCGGCCCACATCGCCGCCGACCTCCTCTCTCAGGCAGAGCATGATGAACTTGCATCATCGATTCTGATCACGACCGACCGCTCCTTTGGCGGAAAAGTGGCCGCCGAAGTAGAACTGCAGTTACCAAAACTTTCCCGTGAAACGATCGCCCGCGCTTCCTGGGAAAAATATGGGGCAATCATTGTCGCCGATACGCTGGATGAGGTGATCGCGTTCTCCAACCGTATTGCACCGGAACATCTGGAGCTGGCAGTCGGTGACCCGTTTGCTATTTTGTCACAGATCACCAACGCGGGTGCGATCTTCATGGGACACTGGACCCCCGAGGCGGCCGGAGATTATCTGGCCGGCCCGAACCACACCCTCCCGACCGGCGGCACGTCCCGTTTCTTCTCCCCGCTCTCGGTAGATGACTTTGTTAAAAAAACGTCAATTGTCTATTTTTCACAGGGTGGACTGCAACGACTGGGGTCGGACATTGTCAGAATCGCCGGGCTGGAGGGGCTGGAAGCACATGGTCGCTCGGTGAGCATTCGCCTGGAGAACTAAA